>Ga0307517_10000115_pt1 | contig 118327 bp, 114 predicted proteins | sample 23_EM_MG_FD_194515 | JGI IMG/M metagenome (GOLD analysis project Ga0307517, IMG submission 194515) | Populus trichocarpa ectomycorrhiza microbial communities from riparian zone in the Pacific Northwest, United States - 23_EM | ecosystem: Host-associated > Plants > Roots > Unclassified... | reverse complement strand
CAAGCAAAGCGCGAAGGCCCTCAGCGCGTTTCTCGAGACCCGTGCCGCGGGCTGACGCCACCGCAATTTCTTCAAAGAAGGGCCGAACGCCCACCACCCGGAGACGACAACATGGTTCGCACAACACTCAAGCACCTCGCGCTGGGCGCCGCCCTGATGGCCGCCGCCACGGCCCATGCGCAGAAGGCCGACGTCATTCACTGGTGGACCTCGGGCGGCGAATCGGCCGCCGTGAAGGAGCTCGCCGATGCCTACACCAAGGCCGGCGGCACCTGGGTCGACGCGGCCGTCGCGGGCGCCGACAACGCCCGCGCCGCGGCCATCAACCGGATCGCCGGCGGCAACCCGCCGACCGCGGCGCAGTTCAACACCTCGAAGCAGTACCACGACGTGATCGCCGCGGGCCAGCTCAACGACATCGATGCCGTCGCCGCGAAGGAAGGCTGGGACAAGTGGCTGCCCAAGCCGATCGTCGACAGCATCAAGGTCAACGGTCACTACTACGCGGTGCCGGTCAACATCCACAACCCGTCGTGGTTCTGGTACTCGAAGTCGGCCCTGCAGAAGGCCGGCGTCGCGGGCGAGCCGAAGACCATGGACGAATTCTTCGCCGCGCTCGACAAGCTGAAGGCCGCCGGCCTGGTGCCGCTCGCGTTCGGCGGCCAGAGCTGGCAGGAGTGGATCACCTTCTACAGCCTGCTGCTCGACGTCGGCGGCAAGGACGCGTACCTGAAGTTCTTCAAGGACCACGACGTCGCGAGCGTGAACGCCGAGCCGATGCGCCGGACGCTCGCGGCGCTGAAGAAGCTGCACGGCTATGTCGATGCCGGCTCGCCCGGCCGCAACTGGAACGACGCGACCGCGATGGTGATCAGCGGCAAGGCCGGCTTCCAGATCATGGGCGACTGGGCCAAGGGCGAGTTCGGCGCCGCGAAGCAGACCGCGGGCAAGGAGTTCGGCTGCTTCGCCGGCTTCGGCCCGAGCGCGCCCTACATGGTCGCCGGCGACGTGTTCGTGTTCCCGAAGACCAGCGCGAAGGCCGTGATCGAGGCGCAGCACAAGCTCGCCAGCGTGTTCACGTCGCCCGCGACCCAGGTCGCGTTCAACAACAAGAAGGGCTCGATCCCGGTGCGCACCGACATCGACAGCAGCCAGATGGACATCTGCGCGCAGGCCGGCGTGCAGGCGATGAAAGACCCGGCGCGCCAGATCGCGAACCCCGACATGCTGATGACGCCCGACATGGTGGGCGCGGTGCAGGATGTGATCACGAAGTTCTGGAACGGCAACCAGTCGGTCGATGACGCGGTGAAGGCCTTGCAAGGTGCGGTGAAAGGTTGAAGGAGACGCAGGCCACGATGACGCGGCCAAGACCGGTGCGCCGCAGGCGCGCCGTGGCGGCGCAGCTCGCCTTGCTGCCGATGGCGATCACGGTACTCGGTGTCTACATCGGCACCGTGCTGTGGTCGCTTCGCATCTCGTTCAGCAGCTCGAAGATCTTTCCGACGAACGATTTCGTCGGTCTCGCGCAGTACCAGCGCCTGTTCAACACCGAGCGCTGGATCGTCTCGCTGCAGCACCTCGTGGTGTTCGGCGTGCTCTTCATCGCGGCCTGCCTGGTGCTCGGGTTCCTGCTCGCCGTGTTCCTCGACCAGCGCGTGCGCGGCGAGAACGCGCTGCGCACCGTCTTCCTCTACCCGTATGCGATGTCCTTCGTCGCCACCGGGCTGGTCTGGCAGTGGATGCTGAACCCCGCGCTCGGCATCCAGTCGACCGTGCGCAGCCTCGGCTTGCCGGGCTTCGAGTTCGACTGGATCGTGAGCCAGGACAAGGTCATCTACACGCTCGTGATCGCCGCCGTCTGGCAGGCCTCGGGGCTGGTGATGGCGGTGCTTCTGGCGGGGCTGCGCGGCATCGACGAGGCGCTCTGGAACGCCGCGCGCATCGACGGCGTGCCGCGCTGGCGCTACACCCTGAGCGTCGTGCTGCCGCAGCTCGGGCCGGCCTTCGGCACCGCGTTCGTGCTGCTCGCAGTCGGTGTGGTCAAGGTCTACGACGTGGTCGTCGCGATGACGCAGGGCGGCCCTGGCAACGCCAGCGAGGTCCCGGCCAAGTTCATCATGGACAACCTCTTCAACCGTGCCAACGTCGGCCTCGCATCGGCGGCCTCGACGGTGATGCTGCTGACCGTGCTCGCGCTGCTGCTGCCGTGGTGGTACGGGCGCACGGTCCAGTCGCGCAGGGAGGTGCGCGGGTGAGTTCGCCGACAACAGGCCGCAGGTCGCGCGTCACGCCGGCGCGAGTCGGCCTGTACGCCTTGCTGATCAGCTCGGCCGCGTTCTTCCTGCTGCCGCTCTACGTGATGCTCGCGACCTCGCTGAAGCCGATGGAGGAGATCCGCCTCGGTCAGCTGTTCGCGCTGCCGCTGCATGTCACGATCGAGCCGTGGCGCCAGGCGTGGGCGAGCGCCTGCACCGGCCTCGAGTGCCGCGGCATCCAGGTCGGCTTCTGGAACTCGGTGAAGATCGCCGTACCGAGCACGATCGCGTCGATCTTCTTCGGCGCGCTCAACGGCTACGCGCTGTCGTTCTGGCGTGTGCGTTGGGCCGGCGCGCTGTTCGGCGTGCTGATGTTCGGCGCCTTCGTGCCCTACCAGGTGATGATGTACCCGCTGGTGCGCTCGCTCGCCGCGGTGGATCTGTTCGGCACGCTGAGCGGCATCGTGCTGATCCACACCGTCTTCGGCATGCCGGTGATGACGCTGCTGTTCCGCAACCACTACGCCGGCGTGCCGTCCGAGCTGTTCAAGGCCGCGCGCATCGACGGCGGCGGCTTCTGGCGCATCTTCTTCCAGCTGATGCTGCCGATGTCGCTGCCCATCATCGCGGTCGCGGTGATCATGCAGCTGACCAACATCTGGAACGACTTTCTGCTCGGCCTGGTGTTCGCCGGACGCGAGAACCTGCCGATGACGGTGCAGCTCAACAACGTCATCAACACCACCACCGGCGAGCGCCTGTACAACGTGAACATGGCAGCGACCGTGCTCACCTCGCTGCTGCCGCTGGCCGTCTACCTGGTCTCGGGCCGCTGGTTCATCCGCGGCATCACCGCCGGAGCCGTCAAGGGCTGAAATGAAATTCCCGAGAAGTTCAGCTTTCTGCCCGTTGCTGTCGTTCGTGAGCGTCCGCCATCGCACGGCTTCGGCGCGTCGCGGCAAGGGCTGCCCGCTGGGCGCTCATGCGGTGGCGGTCGGTGCTGCGCACCGACTGCACTGCGCTGCTCGGCCCGGGGTCGCGCCGCCGAACTCGCTTCGTTCGCTGCGCTCACTGCACTCAGACAACCGCGGCGAGTCAGTTCTTGATGCGCGCTGGCGCGCGCCGACCCCGGCCCTGCGCTGCTCGTCGCCACCCAAATCGCGCCCAGCGGGCAGCCCTTGCCGCGAAGTCCACGGGTGTTGCTGTTCCCGGCAAACACCTCCACGGTGGCTGCAAAGGTGCGTGCGGGCAGGTTGCGGCGCGCCTGTGAGGCGCCGAGGAGCACAGGGCTCGTGGCCGCGCGCGCAGCGCGCTTCCAAGACTGACTCGTCGCGTTTGTTTGAGCGGAGAGAGCGCAGCGAACGCAGTGAGTTGAGCGACGGGCCACGAGACCGAGCACCGCAGGGCAGTCGACGCGCAGCGCCGACCGCCTCAGCGAAGTGCCGCGGCCTGCCCGCACGCGCCTTTGCTCGCGCCGACCGTCGCACGCACAGCAGCCGTTCAACGACAACAATGGGCAAAAAGCCGACCTTCGACGACCCAGCTCGTTTGATGCGTCGCGGGTGGCGCGCAGCGCCATGGGCCACTGAAATGACGAAACCTCTACGCTCACTTCGTTCGCTCCCCCCCGAGGAGGCGCCGGCCTCTTTTGGGACGGCCCGGCACGAGGCCTGACCATGTCCCATGTGATCATCGACAAGCTCGACATCCAGCTGTCCGGCGTATCCATCATCAGCCAGCTCGATCTCGACGTGCGCAGCGGCGAATTCCTGGTGCTGCTCGGGCCGTCCGGCTGCGGCAAGTCGACCCTGCTGCACAGCATCGCCGGGCTGATCGATGCGCATGGCGGGCGCATCGAGATCGGCGGCAAGGACGTGACCTGGGCGGACCCGAAGGACCGCGGCATCGGCATGGTGTTCCAGTCCTACGCGCTGTACCCGACGATGACGGTCGAAAAGAACCTCTCGTTCGGCCCGCGCATCGCCGGCATCGCGCGGGCCGAGATCGCGCGCCGCGTCGAACGCGCCGCGACGATGCTGCAGCTCAACGAGCTGCTGCAGCGCAAGCCCGCGCAGCTCTCCGGCGGCCAGCGCCAGCGCGTCGCGATCGGCCGGGCGCTGGTGCGCGAAGCGGCGGTGTTCCTGTTCGACGAGCCGCTGTCCAACCTCGACGCCAAGCTGCGTGCCGAGCTGCGGCGTGAACTGAAGCAGCTGCACAAGCAGCTCGGCGCGACGATGATCTACGTGACCCACGACCAGGTCGAGGCGATGACCTTGGCGAGCCGCATCGCGGTGATGAAAAGCGGCCAGATCCAGCAGATCGACACGCCGGCCACGGTCTACAACCGGCCCGTCAACATGTTCGTCGCCGGCTTCCTCGGCGCGCCGAGCATGAACTTCGTCGAAGGGCGGCTGGAGCACGCGAGTGGCGGCACGTTGTTCGTCGCGCCGACGCTGCGCGTCGATGTCTCGGCCTATCCCTTCGTCAACCCACCGCAGCACAACCTGCCGACGGTGCTGGGCGTGCGGCCCGAGCACATCACGCTGTCGCCGCCAAGCGCCGCGCTCGCGGGCCGCGCGACCGTCGCGTTGGTCGAGCCGATGGGCTCGAACCAGATCGTCTGGCTGGACGCGCAGGGCGTGTCGCTCGCGGTCGAGGCCGATGCGCAGTTCGCGCCCGCGCTCGACCGCGGCATCGCGTTCGCGATCGACGCGGCGCAGGTCTCGCTGTTCGAGCTGTCGTCGCAGCAGCGCCTCTGATGGCGACGATCAAGGATGTCGCGCGCCTCGCCGGGGTCGGCCTCGGCACCGCGTCGCGCGCGATCTCCGGGCGCGGCCCGGTCTCGGAGAAGGCGCTCGCGAAGGTCAACGAGGCGGTCGCGGCGCTGCGGTTCCGGCCGTCGAACATCGCGCGCGCGCTGGCGTCGAAAACGCTGGGGATGATCGGCATCTACGTGCCCGATTTCTCCGGCACCTTCTATGGCCAGATCCTGCAGACGATCGACGGCGAGCTGCGCGCGGTCGATCGCCACATGGTCGCGGCCAACGGCTGCGGCCACGGCGACGCGCGCCAGCAGGCGCTCGACGGCGTGCACTTTCTCTACGAGCGCGAATGCGACGGCGTGATCGTGATGAGCAACGAGCTCACCGACGACGACTTCGCGATGCTGTTCGAGCGCTATCCGACCCTCGTGCTGCTCAATCGCAGCACGCCGGCGCGGCCGCAGCGCTGCTTCGGCACCGACCACGAGCTCGGCGGCCGGCTCGCCGCGCGCGCGCTGCTGCTCAAAGGCCATCGCGAGATCGCCTTCATCAGCGGCCCGCGCAGCGCGCCCGACAACGAGCAGCGCATCGCCGGCTTTCTCGACGAGCTCGCGCGTCATCAGGTGCGCGTGCCGAAGCGCCGCCGCGTCGTGGCCGATTTCAGCTTCGACGGCGGCTATGCCGCGGCCGAAACGCTGCTCGCCGGCTCGGCGCGCGACTACAGCGCACTCTTCTGCGCGAACGACGTGATGGCGATGGCGGCGATCTCCTGCCTCGACAGGCGCGGCATCGACGTGCCCGGCGAACTGTCGGTGCTCGGTTTCGACGACAGCGAGCTGTCGCGCTACACCGCGCCGGCCCTGAGCACCGTGGGTGTCCCAATCGTCGACGCGGCGGCCAATGCCTGCCGCTTCCTGCTGAACCAATGCTACGGACTGACCCTGCCGGTGGCGCGCGACTTCAGCCCCGAATTCGTGTGGCGCGACTCGGTCGGCGTGGGCCCGCATGGGCTCCAGGTTCGCGACGACGACGATGGTTCTGATCAAACCGAGCCATGAGCACCGGACAACTGCTTGCCCAGGTGATCGACGAATACGCGCACCTTGGGTGACAAATGCCGGCTCGACGGCCAGAGCGCTTTGAACTGGCCGCGCGCGCCGACCTGCTCGTCGAGCACGCTCAGAAGCCGGCCATCGGCAAGGGCCTCGCGGACCAGGAAATCAGGCATGCACGCGATGCCCAGACCGCGCAACGTGGCACCAAGCACCGCCTCCATGTTGTTGCAGGCGAGCACCGTTCGCAGGCGGGTTTCGGCGTCGGCCGTGGGTTGCGCGATCGGCCAATCCAGCAACTTGCCCGAATTCGGATGGCGAAAGCGGATCGCCGCATGCCGTTCCAGGTCACGCACTGCCCGCGGCGTGTCGTGACGCGTGAGGTAGGCGGGTGATGCGCACAACATCAGCCGGAAGGGGTTCAACGGACGGGAGACAAGGCGGGAATCGGGCAAGTCACCGCTGCGGATCGCGACATCGACGCCCTCATCGATCAGGTCGACGGTCCGGTCGGTGAAATTGATGTCGAGCTCCACCTCCGGGTAGCGCGCGAGAAAGTCCGGAATCACCGGCAGCAGGAAGTGGTAGCCGACGATCGGCGCACTGACGCGCAGCCTCCCACGCGGCACTTCCCTCGCATGCGAGAGCATTGCTTGCGCGTCGTCGAGGTCGTCGAGGATGCGCCGACCGCGCTCGTGGAACAGCCGGCCCTCATCGGTCAGCTGGATTCGCCGAGTGCTGCGCTGCAGGAGGCGCACGCCGACCTCCTGCTCGAGCCGGGCGACGCCTTTGCCGACCGCCGACGCCGAGATCTCGAGTGCCCGGCCTGCCGCGACAAAGCTGCCGAGATCGGCCGTCTTCACAAAGGCCAGCAGGCCGCTGAGTTTGTCCATTGGCGTACGCTGAATCGATTGCAGCGCTTTGTTCCGTGATGAACGGAGTCTGCGCGCCTTTCCGATGAATTCAAGCTCGTTTAGCCTTTGTCGACCAGCGGCAAGAGGACGATGAATCAATACAGCAAACGTGTGAAATGGGCGTCCACGGGCGTGCTCCTGCTGCTGCCTCTGCTGCTGCAAACCTTCGGCAACCACTGGGTACGCATCGCCGACACCTGTCTGCTGTACGTGATGTTGGCCCTGGGCATGAACGTCGTCGTGGGGTATGCCGGTCTGCTGGACCTGGGTTATGTGGCCTTCTATGCCGTCGGCGCCTACCTGTTCGCGCTGCTGACGTCGCCACACCTGATCGACAACTTTGTTGGGGTCGCGACGATGTTCCCGGCCGGTCTGCATGCACCGTGGTGGCTCACCATCCCGCTGGGTGGCGCGCTGGCCGCGGTCTTGGGGATCTTGCTCGGCGCACCCACGCTGAAGTTGCGTGGCGACTACCTGGCGATCGTGACGCTGGGGTTCGGCGAGATCGTGCGGCTCCTGATCATCAACCTGGGCCATCCGATCAATATCACCAACGGTGCGAAGGGCGTGGGCCCCATCGATTCGATCAGCTTCTTCGGTTTGGATCTCGGCAAGCCTTGGTCCTTCGGCAGCTACCAGGTCGCTTCGGTCACCCTGTACTACTACCTGTTCCTGGTGCTGGTGGTGCTCACGGTGGTCATCTGCCATCGTCTGCAGGAATCGCGCATCGGCCGAGCTTGGATGGCCATTCGCGACGACGAGGTCGCCGCCGAGGCCATGGGCATCAACACCCGCGACATGAAGTTGCTCGCTTTCGGCATCGGCGCCGGTTTTGGCGGCGTGGCCGGGGCCTTGTTTGGCACGTTCCAGGGTTTCGTGTCGCCCGAGGCCTTCACGCTGCAGGAGTCGGTGATCATCGTCGCCATGGTGGTGTTTGGCGGCATCGGCCACATCCCGGGCGTGATCCTCGGGGCCGTTCTGCTGACCGCCTTGCCGGAGGTGCTTCGCTACGTGGCCGGTCCCCTGCAGGCCGCGACCGATGGCCGACTCGACGCGGGCATCCTGCGCCCCTTGCTCATCGCGCTGGCGATGATCATCACCATGCTGCTGCGCCCGCGTGGCCTGTGGCCCTCGCCCGAGTACGGCAAGTCGCTGCCGTAGCCGTGCTCCATCCTCAGGCCTCGGAAATCCAACGTCAGGGGTCAATGCGCCTTGCGAACACCAATACGAACCATTCTCATTGCGATGCTAGACTGCAAGCCGCAGTCAACACCAGTCCACAAGGAGCACCATGAAGCAGGTCATCATCACCGCGACGCTTGGCATCGTCGCCTCGTTCTCAACGACAACCGCTTTCGCGAAAGCCGACTGCAAGGCCTATCCCAAGGCCGAGTGGATGAAGGAGGCCGATGCCAAGAGCAAGATCGAAGCCCAGGGCTACACGATCAACAAGTTCAAGGTCGACGGCAACTGCTACGAGATCTATGGCAAGAACAAGGACGGCAAGAAGGTCGAGATCTACTTCGACGCCAAGACCCTGGAGCCGGTGAAGAGCGAGATCGAGAAGTAAGGCCATGCCGGCCTCCCGCGACAGGGAGCCTGCATCCAACGGCCGCGTGCCCGTGTGGGACGCGGCCGTTCGTCTTATGCACTGGCTGCTGGCGGGACTGGTGGTTTTCGATCTCGTGCGCGACGACGGTGGCTGGCTGCATCGATCGGTCGGCTACGTGGCCGTCGGCGTGGTGCTCATGCGCTTCCTGTGGTCAGCACTTGCCCCGGGCCATGGCAGCTTTGCGGCGCTGAGGCCTTCCATGCGCGCGACGCTGGCCTACCTTCGCGGCCACGCACCGCGTCAAATGGGCCATGACCCGCTCGGCCTGTGGATGGTGTGGTTGCTGTGGTCGCTGGTGTTGCTGCTCGGGCTCACCGGATGGATGAGCCGGCTTGACGCCTTCTGGGGCGACGAACGCGTGCAGGATCTGCATGCCTGGCTGGCCGATGCAATGCTCGTCGCGGTCGCGCTGCACCTTGCCGGCGTTGCGGCCATGAGTTGGCACTGGCGTGAGAACCTGCCCGCCTCGATGATCACCGGCGACAAGCGCGACGCCGACAGGCGTGACTGACGTCGACAGGTGCCTGCACGCCAAACGTCCGCTTCCGTTGCGCCTCAGCCGCGCGGTCGTTGGCTACTTCCATTCCCAGAGCTGGCCCTTGGTGTTGCCTTGGGCATCGACCTCGTATTCGAAGACACCGGCGATGCTGTTCAGTTTCACCCAGGCCGGTGATGCGCTCTGGTAGTAGCACGCGCCGCGGTAGCTGATCGAGCCGTCCTTCTTCATCGTGCCGACGCCCTGGCCGGTCCAGGTGGCAGCCTCGCCGCCCTTGCCCATGACCACACCCTGGCCTTCGCCGTGCAGCGTGCCATCGGGGCGCATCGTGGCAACGTAGGTCCCCGTCTCGGTCGACCCCACACCGTAGATCGAGCCGCTGGCCTGGAACGATGTCTCCATCCGCGGTGCTCCGTGGGTCGTCGGGAGCACTCGTTGCGACGTGACCTTGCCGGTTTCTTCGCCTATGCGTTCGCCCAACATGTGATGCTCCTTTCCAACCCGTGCGGGTTGCTTGCTGCCTCGAACGCGCGAGCGCCGTGCCTCGAAACGAGCCGCGGCGCGTTCGCGCCACTGCGTGGCCCGACACGTCGGTGCCACGTGCAACAAACATAGTCTCCGCCGTAGCGAACCGCAATCCCTCTCTCAGCCGGCCAGCCAGTCGGTCAGACCGGCGCCGACAACTGGTCGCGCAACGGCAGCCGCCGAATGCGTCTGCCGGTCGCGGCATGGATCGCGTTCATCAAGGCCGGCGCCACCACCGGCACCCCGGGCTCGCCGACGCCGCCGAGCGGCATGTCGTACGAGTCCGAGGGAACGAAATGGACGACGATGCGCTTCGGCGCGGCGTTCATGCGGACGATCTCGAACTGATGGAAGTTGTCCTGCTCCGCGCGGCCGTTCTTGAACGTGATCTCGCTGACCACGGCCTGGCTGAGCCCCATCACGCACGCGCCTTCGATCTGCGACCGCACGCGATCCGGATTGACCATCGGACCGCAGTCGACCGCCACATCGACCCGCGGGATCGTGATCTCGCCGGTCGGCGTGACGGCAACTTCGATCACCGCCGCCATGTACGTGACGAAGCTGTAGTGCGCCGCCAGTCCGAGCCCTTGCCCCTTCGGCAGCTTGCGTCCCCAATTCGCCTCCTGGGTGACGCGCTCGATCACCTTGCGCAGCCGCCCCGTGCTGATCGGATAGCGCTCCGGCGATTCGCCGTGGTTCCACGGTTCGCTGATCTTGCGCGGATCGATGCTGCGGTCCGGCCCCAGCAGTTCGAGCAGGTAGTCGCGATGGTCTTTGCCTTGCGCCAGCGCGATCTCGGCGATGAACGACTGCGCGGCGAACGCGTGCTGGATGTTGTTCACCGACCGCAGCCACCCGATGCGCGTGTGCGCGGCCGCCTCCGGGTTTTCGATGCGCACGTTCGGGATCTGGTAGGGCATGCCGGTGAGGCCCAGCCCCAGCTCGAACGGCGCGAGCGTCTTCGGGTCGGGCGCGAAGATCGAGAGGATCGTCGGTTCCGCCGAGCGATGCAGCCAGGCGACGACCTTGCCGCTGGCGTCGAGCCCGGCTTCCAGGTGCTGCGCCGAGACCGTGTGGAAGTAGTCGTTGTGCAGGTCGTCTTCGCGGGTCCAGGTCAGCTTGACCGGTGTGCCACCCATCTCCTTCGACGCCAGCGCGGCTTCGACGACGAAGTCGGCCTTGGACTTGCGGCCGAACCCGCCGCCGAGCAGCGTGACGTTGACCGTCACCTTTTCGGGCGGCAGGTTCAGGCGCTTGGCGACCCGTTCGCGCGCGGCCTGCGGCGACTGGCTCGGTGCCCAGATTTCGCAGGCACCGCCGACGATGCGCGCCGTCGCAGCCGGGCACTCCATCGTGGCGTGCGCGTAGTGCGGCACGTAGTAGTCGGCCTCGAGCTTCTTCGCCGCGCCGGCCAGCGCGGCATAGGCATCGCCGTCATTGCGCACGACCTTGCCGCCCGGCTTCTTGACCGCCGCCTCCAGCTCGGCGCGGAAGCTCGCCGAGTCGTAGCTGCCGTGCGGGCCATCGTCCCAGTCGATCTTGAGCGCGTTTCGGCCCTGGATCGCGGCCCAGGTGTCCTTGGCGACCACCACCACACCACCCACCGGCTGGAACTCCGACGGCGGCGGCGTGCCCTCGATCGCGAACACCTTGACGACGCCGGCGACCTTCATCGCGGCAGCGGCGTCGAAGCTCTTCACCTTGCCGCCCAGCACGGGCGGGCGAGCCACCACCGCGTAGAGCATCCCGGGCAAGCGGGTGTCGATGCCGTACTGCGACTTGCCGTTGACGATGACCGGCCCGTCGGTGAGCGTGGGATCGTCCTTGCCGATGTAGCGGAAGGTCGATGGATTCTTCAGCTTCAGCGAGGCGCGCGGCGGCACCTCGAGCTTGGCTGCCGCGACGGCGAGGGCGCCATAGCCCAGCTTGCGGCCGCTCTTCTTGTCGACGACCTCGTGATTGCGTGCCTCGACCTGGTCGAGCGGTACCTTCCATTGATTGGCAGCGGCCTGCTCGAGCATCTGGCGCGCGGCCGCGCCGCAGCGGCGCATCGGATCGAACCAGTGCCGCGTGCTGCGCGAGCCATCGGTGTCCTGGTTGCCGTACTTGGCTTCATCCCCGGGCGCCTGGACGACGCGCACGCGCTTGTAGTCGGCTTCGAGCTCGTCGGCCACGATCCGCGGCAGGCTGGTGCGGACACCCTGGCCCATTTCGGAGCGGTTGACGACGACGCTGACCGTGCCGTCGGGAGCGATCGCGACGAAGATCTTCGGGCTGTCCTGCAGGCCGTGCGGCATGCCGTCGCCGCCGTACTTCTGCGGCTCGTCGGCGCCGAAGCCGAACCGGGGGAGGCCGACGCCGAGCACCAGGCCGGCGAGCGGAGCGGTCTTCAGGAACGTGCGCCGGCTCGTGCCGGCCTGCGGAGCGGTGATGAGGGTGCGCAGGTCCATCATGCTTCTCCCTTCATGCCCGCCGCGGCCTTGATCGCGCTGCGGATACGTGTGTAGGTGCCGCAGCGGCACAGGTTGCCGCTCATCGCGCCGTCGATCTCGGTGTCGCTCGGCTTCGGGGTCTTCTGGAGCAGTGCCGCGGCGCTCATGATCTGGCCCGCCTGGCAGTAGCCGCACTGCGGCACGCCGATCGCCAGCCAGGCGTTCTGCACGGACTTGCCGACACGCGTGGCGCCGACGCCTTCGATGGTGGTGATTTTCTTGCCGGCGGCTGCCGACAGTGGCGTCTGGCAGGAGCGCACGGGCTCGCCGTCCAGATGGACCGTGCAGGCGCCGCACAGCGCCATGCCGCAGCCGAACTTGGTGCCGGTGAGTCCCAGGTGATCCCGCAGCACCCACAGCATGGGGGTGTCCGCGGGAGCGTCGACGTTCATCGACTTGCCGTTGATCTGCAGCGTCGTCATCGAAGTCCTCCATGGGTGACGCCGGCCGCGCCGCCGTTGGCCCGGCCGTGGCGAAGCGCCGTAGCGTACTCCTGACGCGTGTCGCTTGCACAATGCACTCATGGCCACCCTTCTCGCCACCCTCGTCGAGGCCTCCGAGCGCGTCGCGGGTGTGAGCAGCCGGCTGGCCAAGCGCGACGCGATCGCGGCCTGCCTGCGTGGTGCGTCAGGCGACGAAGTCGAGATCGCCGTCGCCTACCTCTCCGGGGAGATTCGCCAGGGCCGCATCGGAATCGGCCATGCCACGCTGGCCTCGCTGCGCGGCGCACACGCGGCGCAAGCGGAGCTGACGCTGCGCGACGTCGATGCGACGCTCGATCGTGTCGCGGCGACCACGGGCAAGGGGGCGGCGGCCGAGCGCGGTGCACAACTGCGGGCGCTGTTCGAGCGTGCCACCGCGGTCGAGCAGGACTTTCTGTTGCGCCTGCTCGTCGGCGAGCTGCGCCAAGGCGCGCTCGAGGGCGTGATGATCGATGCGATCGCGGCCGCGGCCGGCGTGCCGGTGGCCGATGTGCGGCGCGCGGCCATGTTCGCCGACAACCCGGGAGCTGTTGCCCATGTCTTGCTGAGTGAAGGCGCTGGCGCCCTCGCGCGATTCGGCGTGGCGCTGCAGCGGCCGGTGCAGCCCATGCTCGCGCAGCCGGCCGACGACATCGCCGATGCGCTGGCGCGTTTGGGTGCCGCGGCGGCGCTCGAATGGAAGGTCGACGGCGCGCGCGTGCAGGTCCACAAGGCCGGCGACGCGATCACCGTCTACACGCGCAACCTGAACGACGTGACCGCGTCGGTGCCGGAGATCGTCGAAGCGCTGCGCGCGGTTCCCTCGAACGCGCTGATCCTCGACGGCGAGGCGGTCGCGCTTCGCGCCGGCGGTGCGCCGCAGCCGTTCCAGGTCACCATGCGCCGCTTCGGGCGCAGGCTCGACGTCGAGCGCATGCGCGCCGAGCTGCCGCTCGCGGTGTTCTTCTTCGACTGCCTGCATCGCGATGGCACGTCGCTCATCGAGCGGCCGGCGCGCGAGCGGTTCGATGCGCTCGCCAGTGCATTGCCGGCGTCACTCGTGATCCCACGTCTGATCACTGCCGACGTCGCGGCCGCCGAGGACTTCTATGCCGATGCGCTGGCACGCGGCCACGAAGGCGTCATGGCGAAGGCGCTCGATGCGCCCTACGAAGCAGGCAGCCGCGGGGCGAGCTGGCTCAAGGTCAAGCGCGCGCACACGCTCGACCTGGTCGTGCTGGCTGCCGAATGGGGCCATGGCCGACGGCGCGGGTGGTTGTCGAACCTGCATCTCGGGGCACGCGACCCGGCCGGAGGCTGGGTGATGCTCGGCAAGACGTTCAAGGGCATGACGGATGCGCTGCTGGAGTGGCAGACGCGCGAGCTGCTTGCTCGCGAAGCGAGCCGCGACGACTACACGGTGCAGGTGCGGCCCGAGCTCGTGGTCGAGGTCGCGTTCAACGATCTGCAGGAGAGCCCGCGCTACCCCGGCGGGCTGGCGCTGCGCTTTGCGCGGGTCAAAGGGTATCGGCCTGACAAGTTGGCCGCGGATGCGGACACGATCGAGACGGTTCGGGCGCTGCATGCCGTGCAGGTCGCGCGCGGCGTGGGGTGAGAGCGATCACCTCACATCGGTCTTTCAGACCGCCCCCTGCTCGAACGGCAACGCTTCCGCTCGCCAGCGCAGCATGCCGCCGGCCAGATTCGCCACCTGCGAGAAACCTGATTTCTGCAACAGCACCGTGGCCTGCGCCGAGCGAGCGCCCGAGCGGCAGACCGTGACAACCGGACGAGCCTTGTCGATCTCAGCGCTGCGCGCGGCAAGTTCCGCCAGCGGCAGCAGGCGCGCGCCGGGGATGTGGCCGAGCCCGCCGTTGAACTCCGCGGGCTCGCGCACGTCGATCACCTGGACGTCGTCGGCATGCGCACCGCCGATGCACTCCTCCAGCGCAGCGGGCTGAATCTCCCACACGCCACTGAAGTTGCAGGTCAGCGGGGCCCAGGACGGCTCCTGCAGCGGGGCGGTGGTCTGGTCCGGTTGGCCGCAGCGCAGGTTGGCAGGCACGGCGATGTCGATCAGCTTGGGGTGTGGCAGGCCCAGGTTGTTCATGTAGCCGGCGAAATCCGCTTCGTTGACATCGCCTCCGAGGCGCGGGTTGAAGCGCTTCTCCTCTGCCACGCTGGTCACCGTGAGGCCGCGGTAGTCGTGCGCGGGGTACAGCAGACAAGCTGGCGGAAGCGACAGGATCTGCTCCTGCACCGATCGGTAGAGCCGCCCGGGGCTGCCTTGCTGGAAGTCAGTGCGACCGCAACCACGAATCAGCAGGCTGTCCCCGGTGAAGGCCATGCTCTGGTCGTCGAGCACGTAGGTCAGGCACCCGTTCGTGTGGCCCGGCGTGGCGCGAACCTCGACGTGACGGGTGCCGAACGAAACCCGATCGCCCTGCCTCAGCAGTCGATCGGCGTTCGCCGCCGCCGACGCCTCCGACACCATGATCCGGCTGCCGCTGCCGGCCTTGAGCAGCCAGGCACCGGTGACGTGGTCGGCGTGCACGTGCGTGTCCAGCGTGGCAACCGGGCGCAGGCCAAGTTCGCGCAGCAAGGCCGCGTCGCGCCGCACATGCTCGAACACCGGATCGACGAGCAGCGCCTCGCCGGACGCGGAATCGCCAAGCAGATAGGTGTAGGTCGACGATTGGGGGTCGAACAGTTGGCGGAAGACGAGCATGGCGGTCTCCATAAAGTGAATCAGTGCCCAGCCCACTGCCGAAAGGCCGGTTTGTGGCCTCGAACAACTGCCGACGTCGATTCGACCATCAACGGCACCGTTCGAGCAAGTCAGCGTCAAGCGAACCGACGAACCTATCCCTTCACGTCGAGGCGGTGGTGCGGCAATGCGCCCACTCCGCTCCGCGCGAGATCACGAAATCCCTGAAGGCCGCATTCACGCCGCTCAGCACCGTATCGCGCCGCTGCACGAAACACCAATCGATGTACTTGGGCATGTCCAGCACGTCCAGCACGGTCATCAGCCCGGCCTGCAGTTCGACCTGAAAGGTGTGGGCCGACAAGAAGCTGATCCCCATGCCGCAGATGACAGCCTGCTTGATGGTCTCGTTGCCGGCCAGTTCCAATCCGGCGCGAACCTGGATGGACTGCGACTGCAGCAGGTGCTCCAGGAATTGCCGCGTCGCGGAACCCGGCTCGCGAAAGATGAAGTGCTCGTCGCGCAGATCGGCCCAGCGCAGTCGTTTGCGATTCGCCAAGGGGTTGTCCGGGTGGGCCACGATGCAATGCGGGTTGCGTGCGAAGCTGGTGGCCTCCACATCGCCCTCCGAAGGCGGATAGCCCGAAATCGCGATGTCGAGCTGGTGCTCCTGCAGCATCGCCAACACTTCAGGCCGCTTGGCCACGGTGAGCTTGAGCCGGACGTCGGGATGCAGGCGGTTGAACGCGTGCAGCAAGCGCGGCGCGAAATAGTGGGCCGTCGACACCACGCCCAGATGCAGCAGACCTCGTTGTCCGCGGGGAGTGCCGTCGCCCGGCGCATTGACATGGCCGCCGAGGGCTTCTTCAGCTGCGCGCACCTGGGCGCCGATGATGCGCGCGTGCTGAAGCAGCTCGCGACCGGCATCGGTCAGGCGTTGGCGCTGCTGGCGGTCGAACAAGGCCGTGCCCAGATCGGACTCCAGCTGGCGGATGTGCATCGACACCGCGGGCTGCGTCATCTCCAACTGCTCGGCGGCGCGCGAAAAGCTGCCGAACCCCGCGACGGTTTCGAAGATGCGCAGGCTGCGCAGGTTGAATGGCTTCATCGTGCTGACCGCCGGATTGGGAGTTTCCCGGAATGCCCCGCGTCGAGAGCGCCGACTTCCAAGGGGGAACCCGAATGCGTGAACAGTGCGGGCGACGGGTGGCGCCGATCGCGAGGAGTTCATATTAGTTTACTTATAGGTCTGATCAGCTTTCATCAATTGCGGCAACGGTCACGGGTCCCTACGCTACGCCGCTGAAGTCAACGCATCCCCCGACGCCACACGATGAACACCGCCACGCCGCTCCCGTTCCCGCGCTGGGACGACACCCGCGCTGCCGCGCTCGACGAGCCGAACCTGCTGCTGTACCGCTCGAACCTGCTCGGCTCGGATCTGCGCATCACCAACTACGGCGGCGGCAACACGTCGGCCAAGATCCTGCAGACCGACGCGCTCACCGGGCAGCCGGTGGAGGTGCTGTGGGTCAAGGGCTCGGGCGGTGACGTCGGGTCGATGAAGCTGGACGGCTTCTCCACGCTGTACATGGACAAGCTGCGTGCGCTCAAGAGCCTGTACCGCGGGCTGGAGCACGAGGACGAGATGGTCGGCTACCTGCCGCACTGCACCTTCAACCTCAACGGCCGCGCCGCGTCCATCGACACCCCGCTGCACTCCTCGCTGCCCTATGTGCACGTCGACCACATGCACCCGGACGCGGTGATCGCGATCGCGGCGATGGCGAACTCCGAGACGATCACGCACACGGTCTTCGAGGGCACCGTCGGCTGGATGCCCTGGCTGCGACCGGGCTATGAATTGGGCCAGCAACTGGCCGCCTACGACGCAGCCCACCCGGGGCTGCGCGGCATCGTGCTGGGTGGGCACGGGCTGTTCAGCTGGGGCGACACGGCCAAGAGCTGCTACCTCAACACCGTGGACCTGATCGAGCGGGCGCAGAGCTGGCTCGCCAAGGAGCGCACGGCGCGCAAGGTCCAGGTGTTCTCCGGGGCCAGGCTCGAGTCGCTGCCAGAAGCCGAGCGCGACCACACCCTGTCGCGCGTGCTCCCGGTGCTGCGCGGCCTGGCCGCCGAAGGCGCGCCCAAACTGCTGCACGTCAACACGTCGGCCGAAGTGATGGCCTTCGTCAACTCGAACGATCTCGAACCCCTGGCCGCCTTGGGCACCTCGTGTCCCGATCACTTCCTGCGCACCAAGATCCGCCCGCTGATCGTGCCCGAGGCCGTCTACACGTTGGAAGGTGCAGCGCTGAGAACGGGCCTGGGCGAGCTGCTCGCCGGATACCGTGCCGACTACGCCGCCTACTACGAACGCTGCAAGCGCGCGACCAGCCCGCCGCTGCGTGACCCGAATCCGGTGGTCATCCTGCTGCCGCGCATCGGCATGGTCACGATCGCGAAAGACAAGGCCACGGCGCGCATCGCCGGCGAGTTCTACGTCAATGCGATCAACGTGATGCGCGAGGCCAACTCGGTGGACCGCTATGTCGGCCTGCCCGAACAAGAGGCCTTCGACATCGAATACTGGCTGCTCGAGGAAGCCAAGCTGCAGCGCATGCCCCGCGCCAAGCCGATGGTGGGCAAGGTGGCGCTGGTGACCGGTGGCGCCGGCGGGATCGGCCAGGCGATCGCCCGGCGCATCCTGGCCGACGGCGGCTGCGTGGTGCTGGCCGACATCGACACCGAAGCGCTGGCCAGCGTCAGCGCCGACCTGGCCCAGGCGCATGGCCGGGACCATGTGCGCGGCGTGCGGTGCGACGTGACCGATGAGGCGAGCGTGATCGCGGCCTTCGGGCGCGCGGCCCTCGAATTCGGCGGCGTCGACATTCTGGTCAGCAATGCCGGCATCGCGTCGGCCGCACCGCTGGAAGACACCACGCTCGAGCTGTGGAACCGCAACCAGAGCATTCTGGCCACGGGCTACTTTCTGGTGGGCCGCGAAGGCTTCCGGCAGATGAAGGCGCAAGGCACGGGCGGGGCCATCGTGATGATCGCGAGCAAGAACGGCATGGTCGCCAGCAACCAGGCCACCGCCTACTGCGCGGCCAAGGCGGCCGAGATCCAGCTCAGCCGCAGCTTCGCGCTCGAAGGGGCGCCGCTGGGCATCCGCTCGAACGTGGTCAACCCCGACGCGGTGATCCGCGGCTCGAAGATCTGGACCGGCAAGTGGAGCGAAGAACGCGCCGCCGCCAACAAGGTCGACGAGCAGGACCTCGAGGCCTTCTACCGCGACCGGTCCATGCTCAAGCGCAGCGTGTTTCCGGAGGACATCGCCGAGGCCACCTATTTCTTTGCCGCCGAGCACTTGAGCGCCAAGAGCACCGGCAACATTCTCAACGTGGATGCCGGCAATCTCGCCGCGTTCACGCGCTGAGCCTGCGCACTGTCACGCAGGCCGGTCACGAAGGAAGCGACACCATGGCCCACATCGCCAAGAGCGTCATCGACGCCCACAACGACAGCTTGCTGCGCCACCTGCGCAGCGACTACGAGCACCTGGGCGAGCAACTCTCGCGCCGTGACATCGACATCGAGACGGTGCGCGCACAAGTCGCCCGATTCGGCGTGGCCATCCCGAGCTGGGGCGTGGGCACCGGCGGCACGCGCTTCGCGCGCTTCCCGGGCCCCGGCGAGCCGCGCCACGTGTTCGACAAGCTGCAGGACTGCGGCGTGATCCAGCAACTGGCGCGCGCCACGCCCACGGTGTCCTTGCACATTCCCTGGGACAAGTGCAGCGACTGGAGCGAACTGCGCCAGGCGGCTGCCGACCAGGGCCTGAGTTTCGATGCGATGAACTCCAACACCTTCTCCGACCAGAAGGACCAGGCACACAGCTACAAGTTCGGCAGCCTCACGCACACCGACGCGGCCACGCGTGCCCAGGCGGTGGCGCACAACCTCGAGTGCATCGCGATCGGCCAGAAGCTTGGGTCCAAGGCGTTGACGGTGTGGGTGGGCGACGGCAGCAACTTCCCCGGGCAGCAGCACTTCCGCCGCGCCTTCGAACGCTACCTCGACAGCACCCGGCAGATCTACGCCGCACTGCCCGACGACTGGCGCATGTTCCTCGAACACAAGATCTGCGAACCGGCGTTCTACAGCACGGTGATCCAGGATTGGGGCTCGAGCTTCCAGGCGGCCACCGCGCTCGGCCCACGCGCGCATTGCCTGGTCGATCTCGGCCACCATGCGCCCAATGTCAACATCGAGTTGATCGTCGCGCGCCTGATCGCCGCGGGAAGGCTGGCCGGCTTTCACTTCAACGACAGCAAGTACGGCGACGACGACCTGGACGCCGGCAGCGTCTCGCCCTACCGCCTGTTCCTGGTCTTCAATGAACTGGTGGCCGCGGCGCATGAGCAAGTGGCGGGGTTCGATCCGGCCTACATGCTCGACCAGAGCCACAACGTCACCGACCCGATCGAGAGCCTGATGACGAGTGCGGCCCAGGTGCAGCGCAGCTACGCGCAGGCGCTGCTGGTGGACCGCGACGCGCTCGACGCCGCGCAGCAATCCAACGATGCGCTGACGGCCACGCACCTGCTCAAGGCCGCCTTCCAGACCGACGTGACGGCGCTTCTGCAGCGCGTGCGTCTGGATGCCGGTGGCGCGATCGATCCCGTGGCCGCCTACCGTGCCAGTGGCTATCGCCGTCAGGCCGCCGAAGAGCGCCCGGCCGTGCTCGGTGGGGGTGGCGGCATCGTCTGACGCAACAGGTTCTTTCCGCCAGGAGGGGCGCTGGCATCCGCAGCCCCGACCACATCAACAACGACAGGAGACATCAACATGAATTTGCGCAAAACCTTTCTGCTGGGCGCGGTGCTGGCTGCGGCGCTGGCCCAGCCTGCGCTGGCTGCCGACAAGATCGCCCTGGTGGTGAAGAGCCTGGGCAACGGCTTCTTCGATGCGGCGCATCAAGGCGCGCTGGAGGCGGCCAAGGAACTGAAGGACGTCGAGATCATCTACACCGGCCCGGCCAAGGCCACCGCCGAAGGCCAGATCGAAATCATCAACACGCTGATCGCGCAGAACGTCAAGGCCATCGTCATCTCGGCCAACGACCCCGATGCGCTCGTGCCGGCGATGAAGAAGGCCATGGCGCGCGGCATCAAGGTCGTGTCCTTCGATTCCGCCGTGCGCAAGGACGGCCGGCTGATGCACCTGGCCCCGTCGTCGAACGCGTTGATCGGCCAGAAGCTCGTGACCATGGCGGAAGACGCCGTGGGCAAGACCGGCGAGATCGCGGTGCTCTCGGCCACCGCCCAGGCCACCAACCAGAATGCCTGGATCGCCGAGATGAAAACCGTGCTGGCCCAGCCGGCGCACAGCGGCCTGAAGCTCGTCAGCGTGGTGTACGGCGACGACCAGACCGACAAGAGCTACCGTGAAGCGCAAGGCCTCTTCAAGAGCTACCCGAACCTGAAGGCCATCATTGCGCCGACCACGGTGGGCGTGGCGGCGGCGGCCAAGGCCGTGCAGGACGAGAAGAAGGTCGGGCAGATCTTCGTGACCGGCCTCGGGCTGCCGTCGGAGATGGCGGGGCATGTGAAGGGCGGTGCGGTGAAGTCGTTCGCGATCTGGAACCCGATCGATCTGGGCTATTCGTCCATTCACGCCGCCTATGCCTTCGTGAAGGGCACGGCCAAGGGCGTGCCGGGTGAGAAGATCTCGCTGGGCCGGGTCGGCACCATCACGCTGGACAAGGACAACGAAGCGGCGATGGCCGAGCCGTTCAACTACGACGCCAGCAACGTCGACAAGTTCGCCAAGTTCTTCTGATCGCGAGGCAGGGCGGACGCATCGATGCCTTCTGAACCCGTTCAGCCGGTGCTGTCGCTTCGCGGCCTGCACAAGCGCTTCGGCCCGACGCACGCCTTGCGCGGCGTGAACCTGGACCTCGTGCCAGGCGAAGTGCTGGCACTGATCGGCGAGAACGGCGCCGGCAAGTCCACGCTGGTCAAGATCCTGACCGGCGTTTATCCGCTGGACGAGGGCGAGATCCGTCTGCGCGGCAAGGTCTTGCGTCTGGCTCGCGCTCACGACGCGCATGCCGCCGGCATCGTCGCGGTGCATCAGGAAACCGTGATGTTCGAGGAGCTGAGCGCGGCCGAGAACATCTTCATCGGCAGGCAGCCGATGCGCGGCTGGCCGGGACTGAAGGTCATCGACTGGGCGACGATGAACCGCGACGCCCAGCGGGTGCTGGACCAGGTGGGCGCGGGTTTTGCCGCGACCACGCCGGTGCGCGAACTGAGCCTCGCGCAACGCCATCTGATCGAGATCGCGCGCGCCCTGTCGCAGCAGGCCAAGGTGGTGATCCTCGACGAACCCACGGCCGCCTTGTCGCAGGCCGAGATTCGCGACTTCTACGGCATCGTGCGCGGCCTGAAGGCACAGGGCGTGGCGGTCCTGTTCATCACCCACAAGTTCGACGAGTTGTTCGCCGTGTGCGACCGCTACGTCGTGCTTCGAGATGGCGCGTCGGTCGGCACCGGGCTGATGGCCGAGGCCGATGAGTCGGGCCTGGTTCGGCTGATGGCCGGGCGCGCGATCGACCAGATCTACCCCGCCGTGCGCAGTGTGCCGGGCGAGGTCGTCCTGAAGGTGCGCGGCTTGAGCCATCCGACCGAGTTCGACAGCCTGAATTTCGATCTGCGGCGTGGCGAGATCCTGGGCTTCTACGGGTTGGTCGGCGCGGGCCGAAGCGAAGCGATGCTCGCGCTGATGGGGCTGAACCCGCAGGCGCGCGGCGATGTGACGGTCGAAGGACGGCGCATCGATGTCCGCGAGCCCGCAGACGCCATTGCCGCTGGCCTCGCCTACGTGCCCGAGGAGCGGCAGCGTCAGGGCGGCGTGCTGTCGTTCTCCGTGCGGCACAACATGAGCCTGGCCGCATTGGCCGGGCCGCGCCATGGCCTGCACGGCAAGATGTCGCGCGGCCCCTGGTTGTCGGCGCTGCGTGAAAGCGAGTTTGCACAGCGCATGATCGAGCGCCTGTCGATCAAGACGGCCTCGCACGACACGCCGCTGTCGGGCCTGTCCGGAGGCAATCAGCAGAAGGTCGTGATCGCCAAATGGCTGGGCCTGAATCCGCGCATCGTGATCCTCGACGAGCCGACCAAGGGCATCGACGTGGGCGCCAAGCAGGCCGTGTATCAGTTGATTGCCGAGATGGTCGAGCAGGGCCTGGCGGTGATCCTGGTGTCGTCCGAATTGCCGGAGGTGATGAACCTCGCCCACCGCGTGATCGTGATGCGCCGCGGCCGGCAGGTGCATGAATTCGCGCAGGGCGCGGCCGATGCCGAGGCCGTCGTGGCGGCGGCGTCAGGGCTGGGGGAGGGCGCGATCGCGCCGGCCGGATCGCGCACGGTTTCGCCCGCCTTCAGCGCCTGTCAGACGGAGCTCGCCGCATGACGCTGGCCCCGACCCGCGTGCGGCGCGAGTGGATTCTGACGGCCATCATCGCCGTCATCGTGCTGGGCGTCGGCGCCCGCACGCCGGTGTTCCTGACCTGGCGCAACGCGCTCGACACGGGCAACGACTCGGCGATCCTCGCGATCCTGGTGATGGGCCAGATGGCCGTGCTGCTGACGCGCGGCGTGGACCTGTCGGCTGCGTCGAATCTCGCCTTGACCGGCATGCTGTGCGCGCTGGCCGGCAAGGCCTGGCCGGGCATCTCGTTGCCGCTGCTGCTGGTGCTGGCCTGCGGCGTCGGCGCACTGCTGGGTGCGCTCAACGGCTGGCTGATCACGCGTTTTGCGTTGCCGTCGATCGTGGTCACGCTGGGCACGATGTCGGTCTACCGCGGTGCGATCTTCGTGTCCAGCCGCGGGGCCTGGGTATCGGACCAGGACATCCACCCATTGATCAAGGGCCTGCCACGCGACACCTTGCTCGGCCTGCCGATGCTGCTGTGGTTCGCCGCAGGCGTCGTGGCGCTGGCGGTGTGGCTGCTGCGCTGGCGTCGTGAAGGTCGCGAGCTCTACGCCTATGGCGGCAACCCGTCCGCGGCGCTCTACGCGGGCATTCCGGTGCGCCGGCGTCTGATGCTGGCCTACACCGTGTCGGGCCTGCTCGCCGGCCTCGCCGGCCTCTTGTGGGTGGGGCGCTACTCCATCGCCTTCACCGAACTGGCCTCGGGGTATGAACTGACGGTGATTGCCGCGTGCGTCATCGGCGGTGTCAGCATCGGCGGCGGTGTGGGCACGGTGGCCGGCGCGGTGCTGGGTGTCGTCTTCATCGGCGTGATCAACGCGGCATTGCCGGTGATCCAGGTCTCGCCCTTCTGGCAGCAGGCGATCGCGGGCTTCGTGATCCTGGTGTCGGTGGCGCTCAACGCGCGTTCGCAGCGCCAGGCCGGGCGCCAGATTCTGGAGCGTGGCCATGCCCCGGGCACGCAGGGAGCGGCGGCATGAAGGCACTCGACACCTGGGAGCGCGTGCTGATCGCGTTGATCGCGCTGGTCTACCTGGCCTTCGGTCTGGGCATCGACGGATTCCTGTCGCCGTTTGCGCTGGCCGACAGCACGACGAACATGTCGGAGAAGGCGTTGATCGCGCTGGCCATGGCCCTGCTCGTGATCGCCGGCGAGATCGACCTGTCGATTGCCGCCACCATGGCCCTGTGCTCGCTCGCGATGGGCTTCGCGATGAAGGCGGGCGCCAGCCTGCCGCTGATGCTGCTGGCGGCGCTGGTCACCGGCGTGGCCTGCGGCGCCTTGAACGGCTGGCTGGTGACGCGCTGGCGCTTGCCATCGATCGTCGTGACGATCGGCACCTTGTCGCTGTACCGCGGACTGGCGCAAGTGGCGCTCGGCGACCAGGCCATCACCGGCTATCCCGAGCGCCTGAGCACCTGGGGCAACGGCACGCTCGGCGACCTGCTGGGCCAGCCGGGCCTCATCGTTCCGATCGAGTTTGTCGTGATGGCCGTCATGGCCTTGGGCGTCGGGCTGTTCCTGCATCGCACCGTGCACGGTCGGCGCATCTACGCGATCGGCGCGAATGCCACCGCATCGCAGTTTTCCGGCATCGCGGTGAACCGATATCGATGGGGGCTGTTCATCTTCGCCGGCGTGATGGCGGCGCTGGCGGCCGTGCTGCTGACCGGGCGCATCGGCAGCACGCGGCCCAACCTGGCGATGGGCTGGGAGCTCGAGGCGGTGACGATCGTGATTCTCGGCGGCGTGGCCATCGAGGGCGGGCGCGGCAGCATTGTCGGCACCGTGCTGGCGGCCGTGCTGCTGGGCAGCTTCACGTTTGCGCTGGGCATGCTGAACGTGTCGGGCATCGTGATGTCGATGATCATCGGCGCCTTGCTGATCATCGCGATGGTGCTGCCGCGCTGGTTGAAGTTTGGTGGGCTGCTGCGCTGGCGAGCGCGCGGCGCCTGAGACACGAAGGGCTGCGATGAACGCCACCGAAAAGATCGCCTTTCGGATGTTCCTGAACCCCGGCCAAGCCGCCGAGTACCGGCGTCGGCATGACGAGATCTGGCCCGAGTTGACGCGCCTGCTCAAGGCGTCGGGCATCCACGACTACAGCATCTACCTGGACGAGGAACACGAGGTGTTGTTCGCCGTGCTTCGGCGCGACGCGGGCCACACGATGTACGAGCTGCCGCAACATCCGCTCATGCAGCGCTGGTGGGCGCACATGGCCGACATCATGCGCAGCCATGCCGACGGCTCGCCGGTGGTCGAGCCTTTGCCTTGCCTGTTCCACCTCGATTGAGCGCGAGCACCATGACGGGAGTCTTGCCGTGAGTGGCGACGCGAGCACGCTGGTGCTGGACATCGGCAAGAGCAATGCCAAGCTCGTGCTGATCGATCGGCACGGCGACGTGCTGGGGGCGGTGCGCACCGCGAACCAGTCGGTGCCCGATCCGGCGCACGGCTTCATGGCGCTGGGCACCGAGCGGCTGGCCGAGTGGCTGCGCCTGGGCGTGCCGGATCTGTTGCAGGGGCGGGCGCCGGGACGAATCGCCATCACGACGCACGGCGCCGCATTCTGTGCGCTGGGTGACGATGGGCTCGTGTTGCCGCCGATCGACTACGAATGGGACGGCTACGGCGAGGTCGCCGCGCCCTTTGATGCCTCGTTGGCCGACTTCGCCCACCACGGCACGCCGCGCTTGCCGCAGGGCCTGAACGGCGGCCGACAGATCGATTTCGTCGAGCGCCGGTGGCCGGATCTGGCGGCGCGCATCCGTTGCTGGCTGCCGTATCCGCAGTATTGGGCCTGGTGGTTCAGTGGCGTGGCGTGCAGCGAGGTGTCGTCGTTGGGCTGCCATACCGGTCTGTGGGCGCCCGGCGAAGGACGTTTCAGCAACTGGGCGGTCGCGAGCGGCGTGGCGAGCCGTTTCGCGCCGATGCGCCGCGCATGGGAGGTGATCGGCCGGTTGCGTCCCGAACTGGCCATGGCCTGGGGTCTGCCGGGTGGCGTCGAGGTGATTGCCGGCGCGCACGACAGCAATGCCTGTCTCGCGCGGCACCTGGGCACCCACCCACTCGCGACCGTCATCTCGACAGGGACCTGGTGCGTGACGATGGCGCCCGGCGCCGACACGACCCGCCTGCAGCCGGATCGAGATCAGCTGGTCAACGTGGCCGTGGACGGGCGTGCCGTCTCGACCGCGCGGTTCATGGGCGGGCGGGAGTTCGCCGTGCTGTGCGATGACGCCGACCCCGAACTGGCGACGGCCGAGGCACTGGCCGAGGTGCTGCGACAAGGATGGATGGCCTTGCCGGCCTTTGCACAAGGTGGCGGCCCGTTCGTCGGTCAACGCGGTCGTGTGCTGCGCCATGGCGATCCGGTGATCGATGGCATCTCCGCCGTGCCGCAGGGGCTCCGCCCGGCGCTGGCGGCGCTGTATTGCGCGAATGTCAGCGCGTTGCTGGTGAGCGGTCTGGTGAATCGCGGCGCCGTCGAGACGTCGTCCCCGGTGATCATGGAAGGCCCACTGGCGCACAGCACGGCCTATCGCTTGGCGCTGGCCAATGCGGTGGCGCCGCGGCCTTTGTGGCGCTCGATCGATCCGCTCGAAGGCACCGCGCGCGGCGCGTGGATGCTGGCTCATTGGGAGGGCGAAGAGGGGCCGCCCCACGGTGTTCCGCTGCAGCCGACATTCGCACCCGATGGCGGGCTCGGACTTGCTTTGCGAGCGCATGCCCAGGAGTGGGGGAGGCGCGTGGACGACATGGTTCCCCGCGGGGCGGCCAGGTTCGGGGGAGACGAGTAGTTCCTGCGTGCGGTGCCCGCGGAACGTCGATTCATCTGGCTCCCTGAGAGCCGGGGATGGCCGATCAGTCTTCGCCGCGGAACCCGGAGGCCTGGACGATCGGACGCCAGAAGCGACGCTCCTCATCCAGAATCCGGCCCAAGTCCTTCCCGGGCAGTCCGGTCGTCTCCAGACCGCCGTGGCTCAACGCCTCCTTGACCTGGGGATTTCGCACCGCGGCGACCAGCGCCGACTCCAGCTTCTGCACCACGTCCGGCGGCGTGCCCGCGGGCACATACGCACCGTAGGCGGCGTTGGCATGATCGAAGGCATTGACCCCGGCTTCACGCGCCGTGGGCACCTCGGGCAACGCGGCGACTCTTTTCGTGCCGGAGACCGCGAGGATGCGCACCCTGCCGCTGCGATGCAGCTCCAACTGGCTCGCCAGCGCATCGGTCGACAACGAGACGTGGCCGCCGACCAGGTCCGTCACGAGCGCAGCACCCCCTCTGTACGGGATTGGTGTCAGCGGGATGCCGAGCTCGCGCGCCATCCCGAGAACGGCGAAGTGAAGCGTGCCACCCAGCGATGTCAACCCGACGTTCGCACGCGCCGGATTGTCGCGAACCCATCCGATGTAGCCAGGCAACGACCGATAGGGCCGATCCGCAGCGACCGAAATCGCGGTGGGAACTTCGGCGAGATGCGCGACGGGAATGAAGTCGCGAGCGACGTCGTAGTTCAGGCTGCGGTAGGTCATCGGGAAGATGACCAGCGGCGCATTCGATGACAGCAGCACGGTGCGGCCGTTCGCTGCTGCGGTCCGGACGTAGTCGATCGAGATCCGCGTCGACGCACCCGGTTTGTTCTCGACCAGGACCTGCTCCTCTCCCGTGGCGCGCAGTTGCTCGGCCACCGCGCGCGCGAGCATGTCGAGGGCGCCTCCAGGCGGAAAGCCGACGACAAGGCGCAACGGGGCCGCAGGCGCGGCTGCCGGGCGCTGAGCCGAGACGGGCAGTGCGAACGCTGCAAGGAACACGAGAACTGTCGCTGCCGCGAGGCGAGGAATGGATGTGGTTGTCATCACGCGTCCAGGTTGGGCCAATGATTGAGCAGATCGCTGGCCTGTTCGAAGAGCGCGCAAGCCTGGAGCAACTCGGCTTCTCCGCGCAGGCGACCGATCAGTTGCACGCCGACGGGCAGACCGTCGGCACCGAATCCGCAGTGCAAGGTGATGGCCGGATGGCCGGTCAAGTTGAAAGGCATCGTCCAAGGAAACCAGTTCGGTCGCATCTCGGCGTATGAGCGGCCGTCGATCTCCAGCGGATCGAACAAGTCCTGTTCGATCGATGGCGCGGTTCGCGAAAGCGTCGGCACGGCGATGAAGTCGGCTTTAGCGAGCAGATCCTGGACGCGACGGAACAGGCGAGTCCGCTCGAAGTTGGCGCTCTGGTAGTCCACCGCGCTGTACCGGCTGGCCAACTCCAGCTGACGAATCAGCGATGGACTCATCTCGGCCGGGTGCGCTTCAGTCAGGCTCGCGAAGCGCGCGCGCCACACCGTGTGGTTGATCGTGCGCCACAGCGGCTCGATGTCCCATCCTTCGGTCGGCATCTCGACCAGCTCGGCACCCAGCTCCTGCAGCTTGGCCGTGGCGCGCGAGAAGCACGCGCGAACGTCCAAGGCGATGGGGCGGCCGGATGGCGCGAATGCGAACAGCACCCGCTTGCCGCGCAGATCTGGAATGGCTTGCGCAGCGTCGAGATAGTCGGAAGCTCGCGCCCCGGCAGACCATGGATCCGACGGATCCTCGCCGGCCATCGCCTGAAGCATCAATGCCGTGTCGGCGACCGTCCTCGAGATCGGCGTGACGTAGGTCAGATTGCCGAACGCATCGAGCGCCTGCGAATGCGGCACGACCCCGAGGCTCTGCTTCAACCCGACCACGCCGTTGCACGCCGCCGGTATGCGCGTAGAACCTCCGCCGTCGGTGGCCACGCCGATGGGCGCGATTCCGCTCGCGACCGCAACGGCAGCGCCGCCGCTGGATCCGCCGCTGGTGTGCAACGGGCTCCATGCGTTCGGCGTCCGTCCGAACAACGGTGCATCGGTGAGGCACTTCGCACCGAACTCCGACGTCGTCGTCTTGCCGATGAGGATGGCGCCCTGTGCGCGAAGACGCTGCACCGCGACCGCATCGTGGTCCGGAATGTTTGCGGCGTACAGCTTCGATCCGAGCGTCGTGCGCACACCGCGCGTGTCGACCAGGTCTTTGCAGGCGTACGGGATGCCGTGCAGCAAACCGAGCGGCTCGCCCCGCATCAAGGCACTCTCCGCGGCTTGCGCCTCACGGAGGGCTTCGTCGTGGCAGATCGTGATGAAGCAGTTGAGCCGGTCCTGCAACGCTTCAGCCCGTTGCAGCACCGCCTGCACCACCTCGACAGGCGACAGGTCTCGACGACCGATCGCTTCGCGCAAGCGCGTGGCCGGCCAAAAGCAGAGTTCCTCGTTCATTTCAGTACCGCCCGGCCGTTCCGAAGGTACTGAGCGCCCCCTTGGGGGGCTGCGAACGGAGTGAGCTTGGGGGGTTTCATTTCGGATGGTGTGCAACGACGCAACGCGGTGTGGATTGAGATTGACACGCGGATTGCGCAGGGTCAAATACTCGATCGCCATCGACCCATATCGATCCAATATGCCCTACGAATTCAAGAGCCTGCGGCATTTCGTCGCTGTCGCAGAGGCGGGAAGCGTCGGCAAGGCGGCGCGCCAGTTGCACATGGCGCAGCCGCCGCTCTCGGTCCACATCCGCAAGCTCGAGACGCAGATCGGCGCGGCGCTGTTCCACCGAGGGCCCGGCGGCATGCGCCTGACCGACGCGGGAAGCGCGCTCTATGTGCGAGCCAGGGAGGCGCTTGCGCTCGCCAACGAGGGAATCGAGTCGGCCCGCGCGATCGCCGGTGGACGTCGCGGCCGCTTGGTCGTCGGCTACATGTTTTCGCTCGGCTACGCCTGGCTTCCGCGGCTCGTGCCCGCGCTGCGCGTCGCGCTTCCGAACGTCGAGCTGCAGTTCGTCGAGATGAGTGCGCTGACCTGTGAGGCACAGATCCTCAGCCACAAGGTGACGATCGGTCTGTGCATGCCACAGCCCACACACCCCGACCTGGCCTCCGCCATCGTCGGATCGGAGCCCCTGCGCCTGGCGATGCCGTCAAACGCGCGACTGTCTCGATTGAGCGCCGTTCCCGTCGCGCGGCTGCAAGGGCTGCGCCTGATCGGTCTTCCGACCTTCAAGGAGGACGCCGACGCGTCCTTGGTGGCGTCACTGTTGCGGCGCCATCAGGTGACCATGCAGGTGGTCGAGCGCGTCGAGACCGTGCACGCGGCGATGGCATTGGTGCTCGCGGGAGAGGGCTATGCGATTGTCCCGGCCTGTGCCGCGGCGGGCGCGCCGACCGGCGTGGTCCTGCGGCCGTTGCAGGACGCCCCTGAGAGTCTTGACGTGGCAGCTTGCTGGCGTCGAGACCTCGCCAGTCCGTTGGTCGATTCGTTCGTTGCCGTGGCGCGGGCCGTGTTCGGATCGCGTGCCAAGTCTTGGCCCGGCAAGGTCGCCAGGAACGGCGCGCCGAGCCGGTTCATCAGCAGCACCGTGATGTAGCCGCCGGCCATCGCGAACGCGCCGTGCGCCAGGTCGTTGGCACAGCGATTGCTACATGCTCGACTGAGTAGAAGCCGGCAACGGTGCGCCGAAGTCGCGCACCGTAGGTCATTGCTCCGGGGGCGGTCATGCGACCGCTCTGTGCCCTTCATGGGCGTTTGTGTTCGCCATTGAACCCAACGGAGGAAACGCGCATGTTGGTGACCCGGCAACCCGTCCTGCGCCGCTTCTGGTACGCGCTGTTCCCGATCAGCGCGATCGCCGACGGCCCCAAGCCTTTCACGCTGCTGGGCGAGCACATTGTCGTGTGGAAGACCGCCGACGGCTCGCCGGCCGCGCTGCGCGACCGCTGCTGCCACCGCACCGCGAAGCTGTCGAAGGGCCACGTGGTCGACGGCCGGATCGTCTGCGGCTACCACGGCTGGACCTACGACTGCAGCGGCGCCTGCGTGCGTATCCCGCAGTTCACCGAGGGCGAACAGATTCCGGCCGGCGCCAAGGTGCCCGCCTTTCATTGCCAGGAGAAGTACGGCTATGTGTGGGTGGCGCTCGACGACCCGCTGCGCCCGATTCCCGAGTTCCCCGAAGACGGTCGCCCGGGCTACCGCCGCATCTTCCAGCTCTACCAGGAGTGGAAGACCAGCCCGGTGCGCATGATGGAGAACTCGTTCGACAACGCGCACTTCTCGTTCGTGCACCGCGGCACCTTCGGCGACGCGCAGCGGCCCGTGCCCAAGACCTACGAGCTGGTCGAGACCGACTACGGCTTCGAGGCCGAGTCGAGCGTGCCGATCCTGAACCCGCCGGCGGCGCACCGTGTCACCGGCAGCACCGCAGCGACGCTGACCCGCCACCTGACGAACCGCTACTACCTGCCGTTCGCCAGGCGCTTCGGTTGCCGCTACGACAGCGGCATCGACCACATCATCTACAACTGTGCGACACCGATCGACGACGAACGCATGCTGCTGGTGCAATGGCTGTACCGCAACGACAGCGAGGACGACTGCCCGGCGCAGCTGTTGATCGATTGGGACGGCGCCGTGACGATGGAGGACCGCGAGATCCTCGAGGCCACCGATCCCGACGCGTGCATCGATACGCGGCGCCGCCAGGAATTCCACATGCCGTCGGACAAGCCCGGCCTCCTGATCCGCAAGCAGCTGATGGCGCTGCTGACGGAGCACGGCGAGACCGAAGTGCATCGGCCGCCGCTGGGGCCGACATGAGCGGCGTGCTGATCCGCAACGCTGCAGCGATCCTCACGGGCGCGTGCGGCCAACCCGCGCGTGCGAGTGGACCGGACATCCGCGTCCGCGATGGCAGGATCGCCGCGATCGGCATGCTCAGCCCCGAACCCGGCGAGGCGACGATCGACGCGACCGATTGCGTCGTCTACCCGGCCTGGGTCAACACCCATCACCACCTGTTCCAGTCGCTGCTGAAGGGCGAACCGCAAGGCCTGAACGCGACGCTGACGCCCTGGCTCGCCGCGACGCCGTACCGCTTTCGTGCCGGCTTCGATGCGCAGCGCTTTCGCCTGGCCGCGCGCATTGGGCTGGTCGAGCTGGCGCTGTCGGGCTGCGGCACCGTGGCAGACCACAACTACCTGTACTACCCGGGCATGCCCTTCGACGCCTCGGAGATCCTGTTCGACGAGGCGGACCAGCTTGGCCTGCGCTTCGTGCTGTGCCGCGGCGGCGCAACGCTGACCCGCCAGCTCGAGGCCGAGCTGCCGCTGGCGTTGCGGCCCGAGACGCTGGACGCCTACCTCGCCGACCTCGAACGCCTCGCCACCACGTACCACGACCCCGCACCGGACGCGTTCCGCCGCGTCGTCGCCGCGCCGACGACACCGCTGTTCGCGATGCGGCCGGCCGAGCTGATCGACACCGTGCACACCGCGCGCCGCCTCGGGCTGCGGCTGCACTCGCACCTGTCCGAGACCGTGCACTACCAGGACGCCGCGCAGGCGCAGCACGGGCTTTCGCCGATCGGCTTTGCGCAGCAGGTCGGCTTCCTCGGGCCCGATGTCTGGTTCGCTCACCTCGTGAAGCTCGATGCGGACGAGGTCGCGCTGCTCGGCGCCACCGGCACCGGCATCGCGCACTGCCCGCAGAGCAACGGGCGGCTGGCCAGCGGCATCGCGCCGGTGCGCGCGCTCGAGGACGCGGGCGTGGCCGTGTCGATCGGCGTTGACGGCGCGGGCTCCAACGAAGCGGCCGACATGATCTCGGAAGTGCACGCCGCGTGGCTGATGCAACGCGCGCGCGGCGGCGAGGCCGCGACCGCCTTGTACCGAGGCGGCGCCGGCGAGGCCGGTGCGCGCGATGCGAGCGTCGAGGACGTAGTGCGCTGGGGCACGGCCGGCGGCGCACGGGTACTGGGCCTGGACCACGTCGGCCGGCTCGAGCCCGGCATGGCCGCCGACCTCGCGATCTACGCGCTCGATCAGGACCCCCGCCACTTCGGCCTGCACGACGTGGCCATCGCACCGGTTGCCAGCGGGGGCCGCGCCCATCTGCGCGCGCTGCTCGTGGCCGGCAAGCGCGTCGTCGAACACGGTGCGATTCCCGGCCTCGACATGGCCGAGCTCGCGCGAGCGGCGCGGGCCGCGGTGTGCGAGCTTCAAGCATGGGCATGATCCAATGAGCACTCATGAAGTCCGACGTCTCCGAACTCCCCGAACCCCCCACCCGCTCGCGCGCACGCGTGGCGCGCGAACGCATCCTCGAGCTGATCCGCGAAGCGGCCATCACCGAGTTCGGCCTGCACGGCTTCAAGGGCGCCTCGACGCAGGCCATCGCCGAGCGCGCCGGCCTCACCAAGCCGCAGCTGCACTACTACATCAAGGGCAAGGACGAGCTCTACGAAGAGCTGTTGTTCTCCGTGCTGCAGGGCTGGTCCGAAGCCTTCGCGTTCGACGCGTCGAGCGCCGACCCGCGCCGCGTGCTCACGCACTACATCCACAAGAAGCTCGCGTACGCGCTCGACAACCCGGGCCTGTCGCGCATCTTCACGAACGAGTTGCTGGGCGGCGGGCCGAACCTGCAGCGCTACTGGCCGCTGGCGGTGCGCTCCACGCAGGAGAAGGTCGACATCATCAACGGCTGGATCGCCAAGGGCCTGATGCGCCCGCTCGACGCGCGGCTGTTGCTGATGCACATCTGGGGCATGACGCAGCACTACGCCGACTACGCGGTGCAGGTGCGCGTGATGCTGGGCCAGGCGCCCGACGCGACGATCGACCGCGAACCGATCCAGCGCGAGCTCACCGCATTTGTGCTGATGGGCTGCGGTTTCGCACCGGAATAGACCGCGCCAGCGCCGATTCGGAACAGGCGCTGCCGCCGAGGGCTGGCATCGTCCTTGCGTGGGTTTGACCGAAAGATCTGATCGATCGGTCAAATATGCGTGTGCTCGTGATCTACTCCCATCCCGTCGAGACCAGCTACAGCGCCGCCGTGCACGCGCAGGTGGTCGGCAGCCTGCGCGCGGCCGGCCACGAGGTCGACGACTGCGACCTCTACGCCGAAGACTTCAACCCGGTGCTCTCGCGCGCGGAGCGCCTGGGCTACCACGACATCCCGTCGAACCGGCAGCCGGTGGCGCGCTATGTCGAGCGGCTCGAATGGGCCGAGGCCCTGGTGTTCTGCTTCCCGACCTGGTGCTTCGGCCTGCCGGCGATGCTGAAGGGCTTCTTCGACCGCGTGTTCGTGCCCGGCGTCGCATTCGACATGAGCGACCCGAAGAACGTCAGGCCTGCGCTCACGCACATCCACCGCATCGCCGCGGTCGTGACCTACGGCCGCCCGCGCTGGACCGCCTTCATGATGGGCGACCCGCCGCGCAAGGTGATCACGCGCTACCTGCGGGTGCTGACCGGCGGCCGCGCGAAGGTGGACTACCACGCGTACTACCACATGAACGTGGCGACGCGCCCGCAGCTCGACCGCTTCAGGCTGCGCGTCGGCGCGGCGATGGCGCGCTTCGGATGAGCGCATGAGCAGCAACGCGCCCAGCCTTCTCATGCAAGCCCGTCTGCCGCGCTGGAGTCTGCCCGCCGCGTGGCCGATGCAGGGTGCACAGCCGGTGCTGGCCGATCTGCGATTGCGCGACGGGCGCATCGAGGCGATCGCGCCGCACACGGGCGCGCGCGCCGACGGCTGGAACCTGCATGGCGCACCGGTGTTGCCCGGCCTGGTCGAGGCGCACACGCACATCGACAAGGCCTTCACGCTGTCGCGCCTCGGCCGCTTGAAGCCGGGTCTGCTCGCGGCGATCGACACCATGACCGCCGACCGCGAAACCTGGACGGTGGCCGATGTGCACGCGCGTGCCTCACGCTGCCTGCAATGGGCGTTCGAGGCCGGCGTGATCAAGCTGCGCACACACTGCGACTGGTGGGAGACGCAGGGCACGCCGCTCGCGTGGAACGTGTTGCGCGAGCTCGGTGACGAATGGGCCGGTCGCGTCAAGCTCGAACGTGTCAGCCTGATCGCGCTGCAGCTGTTCAGCGAGCGCGACGGGGCACGCGCCCTCGCGAAGACCGTTGCGGCCAGCGGCCCCGGCGCCTGCCTGGGCGCCTTCGTGCACTCGACCAACTGGAGCGCGCCCTCGTTGCGCCACCTGTTCGAGGCCGCGGAGGAATTCGGCCTCGACGTGGACCTGCACTGCGACGAAGAGCTGAACCCGCAAGCCGAGGGCCTCGCCACCACCGCCGCGCTGCTGCGCGAGATGGCTTTCGGCGGCCGCGTGGTCTGTGGCCACACCTGCGCGCTGGCGGCCCAGCCCGAAGCGCAGGCGCTGGCCACGCTCGACGCAGTCGCCGCCGCGCCGATCACGATGGTCTCGCTGCCCACCACCAACCTGCTGCTGCAGGACGCGCAGACCGGCCGCACGCCGCGCCAGCGTGGCCTCACGCTGGTGAAGGAAGCGCGGGCGCGCGGCATCCCGCTGCTGATCTCGACCGACAACGTGCAGGACGCGTTCTGCCGCGCCGGCAGCTTCGACCCGGTCGAGGCGCTCGCGGTCGGCGCGCTCGCGGCGCAGCTCGAGCAGCCCTTCGACGAATGGTCGGAAGCGATCTGCCGCGGCGACTGGCTGACGCGCCATCCGAACACGCCGCCGCTGCAGGCCGGCGCCGTCGCCGACCTCGTGATCTTCGGCGCCGCCGATGCGCACGGCTGGCCGACGCGCGCGCAATCGCGCGTGGTGCTGCGCGCCGGGCGTGTCGCGAGCGGCAGCGTGCCGGCCCGCTGGACCGAGACCACCGAGACGACCCCATGACCACACTTGGCATCGCGCAACCACTGGCCCGCTACGCCGCGTACCGGCGCGTCGGCGACTTTGTGTTCCTGTCGGGCGTGATCGCGGTCGACCCGGCGAGCGCCACCATCGTGAAGGGCTACGCCGACATCCCGGACGCCGCCGCCACGCTGCTCGGCCGCAGCGGGGAGTTCTCGACCGACATCAAGGAAGGCCCGATCCTCGCGCAGAGCTGGTACGTGCTGGACCGCATCCGCCAGACCGTCGAGGCCGCGGGCGGGCAGATGGGCGACGTGTTCAAGCTCGTGCAGTACTTCAGGAACCTCGACCACTTCCCGCATTACAGCCGCGTGCGAAAGCTGTTCTTCACGGAGGAGCCGCCGGTGTCCACCGTGGTCGAGGTGAGCGCGATGCTGCCCACCGCCGACATCCTGATCGAGGTCGAGGCGACGGCGTACCTGCCAGCGCCTCACTGAATTCACCGAGGAGCCCACCATGCTGCACGGCTACAACCCCCCGCATCGCTTTCTGTCGTATCTGAGCTGGACCGAGATCGCGGCTTTGCCCGACCGCGAGAACACCGTGATCGTGCTGCCCACCGGCGCGACCGAACAGCACGGCCCGCACCTGCCATGCGCGGTCGACACCATCATCAGCGCCGGTGTCGTCGGCCACGCGCTCGCACGCCTCGCGCCCGAGGTGCCGGCCTACGCGATGGCACCCATCACCTATGGCAAGTCGGAAGAGCACCTGCACTTCCCCGGCACGATCACGCTGACCGGCGAGACGCTGCTGGCGACGATGATCGAGGTCGGCGAGTCGGTCTACCGCGCCGGCTTTCGCAAGCTGCTGATCGTCAACGGCCACGGCGGCCAGCCGCAGATCATGGAGATCATGGCGCGCGAGATGCGGCTGCGCCATGGCGACTACATCGTCGTGCCGCAGCACACCTGGCGGCTGCCGCACGTGGCCGGGCGCTACATGGCCGACCGCGAGAAGAAGCTCGCGATGCACGCCGGCCACGCCGAGACCGCGATCATGCTGGCGCTCGCGCCCGACACCGTGCACATGGAGCGCGCGGTGACCAACTACCCGCCCGAGTTTCCCTCGAAGCTGCTGTCGCCCGACGGCCGCCCGGCCTGCGCCTGGACCGCACGCGACTTCGGCCCGAGCGGAATCATCGGCGACCCGCTGCCCGCGACGCGTGAGCAGGGCGAGGCGATCCTCGACTCGCTCGCCGCGAGCTGGGCCCAGGCCATCACCGAGTTGCACGAGCTGCGCTGGGCCGCGCGCGACGAGCCGACCTGGAGCCGCGCGCAGCACACCGGCCATGTGCAGCAAAGCCTGAGCTGACCCCGACCCCCTGAACTGCCTTGTCTTCAACCCACGCCCCGGAGAACCTGCCGTGAACACCACCTTCTCATCGTCCCGCACCGCCCGCCGTGTCGTCGCCACCAGCCTGTTCGCGTTCGGCGCGCTGGGCTCGGCCCAGGCGCAAGAGCAGTTCACCTACATGACCAACTGGTACGCGCAGGCCGAGCACGGCGGCTTCTACCAGGCCGTGGCCACCGGCATCTACAAGAAGCTGGGGCTGGACGTGACGATCAAGATGGGTGGCCCGCAGGTCAACATCATGCAGATCATGGCCGCCGGCCAGACCGAGTGCGTGATGGGCTCGAGCGACCTGCAGATGATGCAGATCCGCGAAAGCGGCGTGCCGGTCGTCACCGTCGCGACGATCTTCCAGAAGGACCCGCAGGTGCTGATTGCGCACGAGGACGTGAAGAGCTTCGAGCAGATGAAGGGCAAGACCATCCTGATCGCGCAGAGCGCGAACCGCGGCTACTGGCCGTGGGTCAAGGCTAAGTTCGGCCTGACCGACGAGCAGACGCGCCCCTACACCTTCAACATCCAGCCTTTCGTCGCCGACAAGAACGTGGTCCAGCAGGGCTACCTGACCTCGGAGCCGTACGCGATCCAGAAGGCCGGCGTGAAGGCCAACACGCTGATGTTCAGCGACTACGGCTACCCCGCGTACGCGACCACGATCTCGTGCATGGACAAGACCGTGAAGGAGCGCGCCAAGGCCGTCGCCGCCTTCGTGCGCGGCTCGGCCGAAGGCTGGAAGAGCTACCTCGCCGACCCGGCGCCCGGCAACGCGCTGATCAAGAAGGACAACCCCAACATGACCGACGACCAGCTCGCCTACAGCGTCGCGAAGCTGAAGGAGACCGGCATGGTGCTGGGCGGCGACGCGGCCAAGCTCGGCGTCGGCGTGATGACCGAGGCGCGCCTGAAGGCGAGCCTCGACTTCCTGGTCGGCGCCAAGCTGCTGGACTCGTCCAAGGTCGACCTGGCGGCCGCGTTCCCGACCACCTTCGTCAAGGACTTGAAGGTTCTGCCTTGAACGACCGGCACGACGGGTTGGCCATGTCGGCGACGCCCGCGATCCAGATCCTCTCAGCCGAAAAGACCTACCCAGACGGCACGCATGCGCTGCAGCCGGTCGACCTGACGATCGAAGAAGGCGAGTTCGTCACGCTGCTCGGGCCGTCGGGCTGCGGCAAGAGCACGCTGCTCAAGATGATCGCCGGCCTGCTCGATCCCAGCGACGGCCGGCTGCTGCTGTGGCGCCGGCCGGTGGCCGAGCTGCACAGCTGCACGAACAAGCTGGCCTTCGTGTTCCAGTCGCCGACGCTGATGCCCTGGGCCAGCGTGCAGTCCAACGTGCGGCTGCCGCTGGAGCTGGCCGGCACGCCGAGGGCCGAGGCCGACGCGCGCGTGGCCGAGGCGCTCAGGCTCGTCGGTCTCGGCAAGTTCAGCGGCGCGCTGCCGCGCACGCTCTCGGGCGGCATGCAGATGCGCGTGTCGATCGCGCGCGGCCTCGTCACGCAGCCGCAGCTGCTGCTGATGGACGAACCCTTCGGTGCGCTCGACGAGATCACCCGCCACAAGCTCGACACCGACCTGCTTGCGCTGTGGGCCGCGAAGAAGCTCACCGTCGTGTTCGTGACGCACTCGATCCACGAGGCGGTGTTCCTGTCGACCCGGGTCGTGATGATGGCAGCGCGGCCCGGCCGGGTGATCGAGGAAGTCGTCATCGACGAACCGTATCCACGCACACCCGATTTCATGGTCACGCCACAGTTCAGCCGCTACGCCAAGCAGCTGCAGGACGGCCTGCTGCGCGCCAGCGCCGACACCGACGAAGAGGTGTCGCGATGAGCGGCAAGGCCTGGCCGCTGATGCGGCAGCCGCGCGTGCAGCGCATCGTCTACCCGGGCCTCGTGGCGATCGTGCTGCTCGTGATCTGGCAGGGCCTAGTCACCGGATTGGAGTTGCCGCCCTATCTCGTTCCGTCGCCGATGCTGATAGTGAAGACGCTCGTCACCGATTGGCTCGCGCTCGGCTCGGCGCTGGTCGTCACCGTCAAGATCACGCTGTTCGCGTTCGTCGTCGCCACCGTCGCCGGCGTGCTGATCTCGTTCCTGTTCGTGCAGAACAAGCTGATCGAGACCGCGTTGTTCCCGTACGCGGTGCTGCTGCAGGTCACGCCCATCGTCGCGGTCGCGCCGCTGATCATCATCTGGGTCAAGAACCCGACCGCGTCGATGGTGGTGTGCGCCTCACTGGTCGCGCTGTTCCCGATCATCTCGAACACCACGTTGGGCCTGCGCAGCATCGACCCCGACCTGCAGAGCTACTTCCGCCTGAATCGCGCGACGCGCTGGCAGACGCTGACGCGGCTGCGCATCCCGAGCGCGCTGCCGTACTTCTTCGGCGGCCTGCGCATCTCGAGCGGCCTGGCGCTGATCGGTGCGGTCGTGGCCGAGTTCGTCGCGGGCACCGGCGGCTCGGGTGCCGGCCTGGCCTACCAGATCCTGCAGGCCGGCTTCCAGCTCAACATCCCGCGCATGTTCGCTGCACTGCTGCTGATCTCGCTGACCGGCGTGGCCCTCTTCGCCGCGATGGCCTGGCTGACGCGACGCGCGCTCGGCGCGTGGCATGCCAGCGAAACCTCGCACGATTGAATTCCCTTGAGCCTTCGATGAACGCCGATCCCGCCCTCGTTGCCCGCCTTCCGCTCGAACTGCCCGCCCTCGACTGGATCACCGACACGGCCCGTGTCGCGCGCCTGTCGCAGGATTTCGCCTGGTTCAGCCCGGTGCTCAAGCGTCAGCTTGCCGACAAGACCGCCGAGGTCGCGGTGCGCCCGCGCACTGAAGCCGAGATCGGCGCCGTGGTGGCCGCCTGCGCGCGCGACGCCATCCCGATCACCGTGCGCGGCAGCGGCACCGGCAACTATGGCCAGGCGATTCCGCTGCACGGCGGCGTGATCCTCGACATGAGCGGCTACAACGCGTTCGGCTGGGTGCGCGGCGGTGCGGGCCGCGCGCAGGCCGGCATCCGGCTGGCGGATTTCGACCGCCAGGCGCGCCCGCAGGGCTGGGAGCTGCGCTGGCTGCCGTCGACCTTTCGCAGCGCAACGCTGGGCGGCCTGTTCGGCGGCGGCTTCGGCGGCGCGGGCTCGATCACCTATGGGCCGGTGGCGGCCGCGGGAAACGTGCTCGGCGTGCGCGTGATGACGGTCGAGCCCGAGCCTCGCGTGATCGAGCTGCGCGCTCCCGATGCGATGCTGCTGCACCATGTGTACGGCACCAACGGGATCGTGCTCGAACTCGAAGTCGCCCTCGCACCTGCGCTGGACTGGATCGAGAGCATCGCGATCTTCACCTCGTTCGATGCGGCGCTCGAATTTGCCAGCGCCCTCGGCAGCGCGCCGGGCCTGGTGAAGAAGGAGGTCTGCTTCCTCGGCGCGCCGGTGCCCGACCACATGACTGCCCTGGCCGAGCACCTGCCCAAGGGTTGCCACGCGGTGCTCGTCGTGATGGCCGAGACGTCGCAGGCCGGCATGGAGGACATGGCCACGGCCGCGGGCGGCCGGATCAGCTACCGCAAGACCGCGGCCGAGTCAGGCAACCGCACGCTGCTCGAATACACGTGGAACCACACGACGCTGGTGGCGATGAAAGTCGACCGTGGCCTCACCTACATCCAGAGCGGCTTCGAACCCGCGCGTCATGTCGAGCAGGTCAAGGCGCTCGAGCGGCTGCTTGCCGGCGAAGTGCTGATGCACCTGGAGTTCCTTCGCACCAAGGACGGGGCCTTCAACTGCAGCGGCCTGCAGCTGATCCGCTTCACCAGCGAAGACCGCCTGAACGAGATCATGCAGATCTACCGCGACCATGGCGTGACCATCAACAATCCGCACGTCTTCATCCTCGAGGATGGCAAACAGGGGCAGCTCAACCCGGCGGTGGTCGAGCTGAAACGGCGCTTCGATTCGCAGGGCCTGCTCAACCCGGGAAAGATGCGCAGCTGGACGGCGCCGCACCCCGACTGAGTCGCTCGCCTCACTGCGCTTTGGATGGCCGCATCCCAAGTCATGTCAATCGTCGCTGTGAGCCGCCTGGCACGGATGCCAGTCTTGCCTCACTCTCGCTTCGTAGCCCGCCCCGCGAGTGCGGCGAGAATGAGCTGGCCAGCCCGCTCCCACCGAGATCTCCGCTCGATGGGCCTGAAGGTTTTTACCGCCCCCAGATCTGTCGTGCTCATTGCTCAGCTCTCCGACATCCACGTCCGTCCCAAGGGGCAGTTGTACAAGGGCGTTGCGGACTCCAATCGCATGCTGGGCGACGCCATCAAGCATTTGCATGGTCTTGACCGTCGCCCCGATCTGGTCTTGCTGACCGGCGATCTTGTGGATGAAGGACATCCGGACGAATACGCGGTCGTCCTGGAAATGCTGGGCGAGCTGACGATCCCGTACTTTGTCATGCCCGGAAATCACGATCACCGAGAGAACTTCCGCGCGGCATTTGCGAGCCACACCTACTTGCCATTGGATGGGCCGATGCACTATTGCGTCGACAGCCATCCGGTGAGGATCGTCGCGCTCGACTCGTGCCAGCCGGGGCTTCATCATGGGCACATCGACGCCGCAGGATTGAGCTGGTTGCACGCAACGCTGGAAGCCGATCGGCACAAACCCAGCGTGGTGGTCATGCATCACCCGCCGTTCGTCTCCGGCATCTCGTACCTGGACGAATACCGATGCATCGACGGGGAGTCGCTGGAGGCGCTGCTTCGCTCGTTTTCGAACGTCGAGGCCGTGCTGTGCGGCCATGTGCACAGACCGATGGCGCGACGCTGGGCCGGCACTGTCGTCCTCGCGTGCCCGAGCACGACGACGGAGATCGCATTGCAGCTCAGGCCGAACGCCGAGCCGCGGTCGTACATGGGTCCGCCGGCGTGCATGCTCCACCTCTGGGATGCCGTGCACGGCCTGGTCAGCCATACAAGCTACATCGGCGAGTACCCGGGCCCGTACCCGTTCTTCTGACCTTGGCCGCCAGGCGCCGGCTCGCGGGCACGTGCTGGAAGCGACGACTGAACTGCCTGTCGCCGCCCTTGCGCCTTGGGCAACCGCTCTGAAGCGGTGAACTGTTGTCAGCCGCGCGTTTCGACTGTATGTCCGCGGACGGCCAGAAGCGGATGTTGTCGAAAGGCAGTGCTCGGGCGAGCCAGCGCCGCAGGACGCGCGCCCGCGCGCCGGGCAGACAATGTCGAATCGGCTTGCTTCCGTTCGTCGTAGAGGTACGAGGCGCCCTCAGGCGGGTGCGTCGACCGGTCAACCCAACAGGAGTGAAGACATGTCCTACATCGACGGTTTCGTGATCGCGGTTCCAACCGCCAACAAGCAGAAGTTCATCGAGCACGCGCGTCATTTCGACCCACTGTTCATCGAGTTGGGCGCGATCCGTGTGATCGAGGGATGGGGCGACGATGTCCCCGACGGCAAAGTCACCGATTTCCGTCGCGCGGTCCAGGCCACGGCCGAGGAAACGGTGGCCTTTGCGTGGGTCGAATGGCCCGACAAGGCCACGCGCGACGCCGCCATGAAGAAGATGATGGAAGACCCGCGCATGGACCCGTCCACACCCGGCAATCCCCCCATGCCCTTCGACGGCAAGCGCATGATCTTTGGCGGCTTCGAACAGGTGGTCGAAGTGAAGGCCTGAACGGCGGTGCGACTCCGCACCTGGACGTGGGGTGCGCCACGGCGGGCGTTTGACGCAGCGCAGCGAGCTCACACTTCTTGCGCAACGTGTTGCTTCACCGCGCGCTTTGCGGCGGCGCTGGTTCGTGCATGCAGCTCTTCGCAGAGCCGCTCGAGCGCCACCACTCTGCCGTGGTTCTCGATCAGCATGAGTTCTTTTGGCGCCAAGTGCACCTCGGCGACAGGGGACTTCTGCGAAGGGCTCGGCGGATCACTTGACCTCAGTTCTTCGTCCGCGCAGGGGCAGCCGCCAGAGCTCGTAGCGCTCCTCGCCACTCTTCACAGCACCTGCGAAGTGTTGGTTCAGGTTGCTTGAGGTGAATACCAGGTCGCCGTCGGGCGCGACAGCAGGCGTGTCGGGCCAGTGCACGCCTTCGTCGGAGGCGATCAGCGACATCACCTTCGTGCGCGGGTCGTATCTGACGATGCCGTTGCGGGTGACGTCGGTGATGTAGAGATTGCCCTTCGCGTCGGTCACGATGCCGTCGGTGTTGCCGCCCACGTCGCCGAGGTTGCGGATCGACGCGGAGATGTGCGCGTCGGTCGACGCGGTCTTGCGCAAGACAGCCGTCGGAATCGAGTGGGCATGAGTACCCGTGGTCACCGTCCAGTACAGCGTGGACGCGTCCGGCGAGAGCGCGATGCCGTTGATCCCGAGCAACAGCGGATTCCCCGGCCAAACGTCCGCGCCATGCGAGACCACCCTCGCGCCCGGCTCGACTTGCAGGCTGGGATGCTTGTCCAGCACACGTCTCGCCCGGCCTGTCGCGAAGTCAACGACGATCAGCCCGACCTTGTTGTCGGGTGCGCTGCGCAGGCCGCTGTCGGAGATGTAGGCCACACGTCGTCGCTCGTCGACGGCGATGTCATTGAGAAAGCTGCCCTTGCGATCGGCGACCTTGTCGAGCGCAATGCGCTTCACCGTTTGCCCCGTCTTCAGGTCGAACACCAGCAACTTTTGTGCGCCTGCCGGTGCTTCCGTCTCGCCGGCGACGAATCCCATGTCGAGCGCCCACAGCCAGCCGTTTCGGTTGTCGACATAAAAGCCCAGCACGTTGCGCAGGTTGTCCTCAGGTGCGACCGCGATGGCGTTGCCCTGCGTCGAGGGGAAGGCCGACAGGCGCGCCGGGCCGGTCGTCGGGCGGGTGTCGAGCTTGCTGATTGTTGCGGGCGCGTTCGCGGACACCAGGCGCGGCGTGCTCACGTAGGCAGTCCCTCGCGCATCGAAATGCACGCCGGCGATCGGCGCACCGGCCGATCCGGAGAAAGGTGCCGGATCCACACCGTCCTGGGACGCGTCCCAACTCACGCCGGCGTAGCTGCGCCAGCGTTCAAGCGGCGCGCGTTCTGCGGCGGTTGCGACGTTGGAAAGCGCAAAGAATGTGCTCAGCGCGAGAGCGGCAAAGCGATGAGTTCGATTGAGCATGGGGGCGTCCTCTATGTGAATCCGCAAAAGGGGCGAGCGATGGCCTGACTAGGCCACTTGGCGCATTTGCAGCAACTCGAACGCGCCGATCATCGGACCGGCATTGGCGCGGAACGCATCCATGTGCGGGCCGCGCATGTGGAGTTCCCAAGAGGCGTGGTTGCGCCAGCGCTCGAAGAACACCACCCTGCCGGGTTGGTCCAGCGATTCGTGCAGTTCGTAGCTGATGCAGCCAGGCAGCTTGCGCACGATGGCGACTAAGTCGGATTGCGCCTTGACCAGAGCGGACTCATGGCCAGGCTTGGCTTGCACAAGGGCAACGATGGTGAGGTCGGACATCCTGAAGCTCCCGAATGAGTGCGGCGAACACCATATGGGCACCGCTTGGCGTCACTCTATTCATCGCTGATCAGGCAATAAACAATCTAGTATGAAAATCTTTTGTTCTTGAAAGGCAAGAATGGGCAGAAGGTTCGACCACCTCGGAGATGTCGAGGCCTTTGTCAATGTGATCGAGAAGGGGTCGATGACCGCGGGCGCCGTGGCCCTGTCGACGACGCCTTCGGTGCTCAGCCGTGCGATCACGCGCCTGGAGTCACGGCTGGGAGTGCAGTTGCTGCGGCGCACGACGCGCCGGCTCGGCCTGACCGAGGCAGGGCGCCGCTACTTCGAGCAGACGCGCACCGCGTTCACCCTCATCGATGCTGCCGAGCGTGCGATCCAGGGGCTGGACGATGGCGAACTGACCGGCAGCGTGCGCCTCAGTGTGCCGACCACCTACGGGCACTACCGCCTGCCCGCGCTGCTGCGTCGGTTCTCTCATCAGTACCCTCAGGTCCGCATCGAGCTGAGCATCACCAATCGCAATGTGGATCTGGTTGCCGAAGGCTACGACCTGGCGATCCGCCTGGGGGCGCTTCCGGACAGCGGCCTGGTCGGACGCCGACTGGAGGACGCGCCGCTGTGCTTGATCGCCGCGCCGGATTACCTCGCACACGCCGACACGCCGCTCAGCATCACCGCACTGGCCGAGCATGCTTGCATCCCATTCATCATGCCCAGCACAGGTCGTGTCGCGCCCTGGGTATTCCGAGTCGGTGATCGCGATGTGGACTGGACGCCGCCGGCCACTGTCCATGTCTCGGACGACGTGCTCGGCGTGGTGTCGTTGGCCGCGAATGGCATGGGAATCTGCCAGACCTATGACTTCATTGCGCGCGAATTGATCGAGGAAGGGCGGGCGATCGAGTTGTTGAAGCAGCACCGTGGACGTTCTCGGCCGTTTTCCTTGCTGTTCGCACCGCATCGACAGCTGTCGGCGGCGTCGCGAGCATTGATCGATGTGCTGACCCAAGATGCGGGGCAAGGTCGTGAGGATCAGACTCCAGGGCCGGCGCCGTCAACCAGAAGTCGGGCGACGGACGGTCGCTCCCCGAGCGACGAAGGTGCGGGATAAGGACGTCCCGGCGCAACTGACTCTAGCCAACTACCTTCCGCAGCTTGTTGGCCACGGTACGAAGGGCGGCAATGTCTTGCTTCGACAGCGGATCGATGAAGTAGCGGCGGACTTCTGCGGCATGGACAGGCAGAGCTTCTTCCAACTTCATCAGTCCTTCCCGTGTGAGGCGCACTTCGGAACCGTTCGGACCCTGCTGGCCTTTGGTGATCAGCGAGCGCACCTCCATACGTGCAAGCTGATGAGACAGCCTGCTCTTGTCCCATCCGAGGAACGTTTGCATGTCCTTCTGGCGATGGCCACCTCCCGCAGCGTGGAGTTGTGACAGAACCGCGAAGTCGGCGCCGGAAAGGCCGGTGGTGGCGGTGATTTGCTGCGCGACCAGACTGCTGATCACCTCTCCCATGCGACGAAAACCACGCCACGCATCCAGTTCGTCGTCGGAAAGGCGTGCGGTCTTGGTTGTTCGCATGCGATCAGCATAGCAAAGCGGAGTTGACATATCAACTCATCGGGGCGTACAGTGGTTGACATGTCAACTCGCAGGCTCTCATGTCCAACATCACAGTCAACCCGCTTTCGCCGCTGCCCGGCTCCGCCCACCGCCTTGTCGTGATCGGCGCCGGTATGGGAGGTCTTGTCTTCGCACGCGTGGCGCAGAAGCATGGCCTCGAGGTGCTGGTGTTCGAACGCGACGAGTCGCCCGACGCTCGCGCTCAAGGTGGAACGCTTGACCTGCACGTCGAGTCCGGCCAGTGGGCGCTGGGAGTGGCCGAGCTGCTGGAGCAGTTCAAGGCACTCGCACGGCCAGAGGGAGAGGACATCCGAATCGTGTCGAAGGACGGCGGCGTCCTCTGGGAGCAGGTTGAAGCCGAACCCACGCTGGCGCGGCCGGAAGTTGATCGACCGAGGCTGCGGCAGCTGCTGATCGATTCGTTGGTGCCTGGAACGATCCACTGGAACCACCGGCTCGTCTCCGTCACCCCCACTGGCGAGCGCGAATGCCATCGCCTGCGCTTCTCAACCGGTCTTGAGATCACGGCGGGAGTGGTCATCGGCGCTGACGGTGCCAGCTCGCTGGTTCGTCCTGTGGTCACTGCTGCCAAGCCTGCCTACACGGGCGTCAGCTTTGTCGAGATTGGCATCGGCGATGTCCAGGGTCGCTTCCCGGAGGTTGCGGCCTTGGTGGGCCGCGGCAGCCTGTTTGCCCTTGCAGACGACAAGGGGCTGATGGCGCAACTGAACGGTGATGGACGGGTCCGCGTCTACGTCGCCTTGAGGGTCCCCGAGGACGGTCTTGGTGAACTCGGCATTTCTTTCGAGAACGCGGAACACGCCAGAAGCGGGTTGCTGCAGCAGTTCGACGGCTGGGCACCCGAGCTCAGGAGACTGATCGACGTGTGTGACGACACCTTCATCCCACGCCCGATCCATGCGATGCCGGTCGGCGTTCGGTGGGCGAGCCAGCCAGGCATCACGCTGCTTGGCGACGCGGCTCATCAGATGTCCCCCTTTGCAGGAGCCGGCGCCAACCTGGCCATGCAGGATGGGGCGGCCTTGGCGCTTGCACTTGTTTCCAGCCGCGATCCCGCTATCGCGATTGCGAATTACGAGCGCGAGATGTTTGCTCGTGCCAAGGCCTCTGCCGCGGAGTCCGCGCTCAACCAGGACATGTGCATCAGCAAACATGGCGCACGCCGAATGGCGGAGAAGATGCGTTCGTACGCCGCGGAATGACCGAGGACTGCCTCACGTTCACATGTCGGCCTCACGGAGATCGACAACCAGCCGACCCCCGTCGACTGCGAAAGCGAAACTGACGTTCACGCTGTTCGTCGTGCGGCAAAATGATTCGATGCCAGCCTTCGTCGCGCCGCCCGCATTCGCCCTGGCCAAGATCCAGCCACCCAAGCTGCGCACCGATTTGGTCGATCGTGTCGCGCTCGACCTGGCGCTGCAGGGCGCCCTGCAGTCGCAACGTCTGGTGCTGCTGTTGGCGCCGGCGGGATACGGCAAGACCGTCGCGCTGACGCAGCAGATCCGCAAACTGCCCGCGACTTGCGCGCTCGCGTGGATTTCGGCAGACGAGAACGACCACCTGCAGCGTTTTCTCGAATGCCTGAGTGCCGCGGTCGAGCCGCACGACCTGCCTTGGCGCATGGCCCCCGACGCGCTCGCCACGCTGGCGCTGTCCGAACACGGGCTGCGCGACGCGGCCGGCGAGTTGGTGAACGCGCTGACCGGAGCCGATGCGGCGCGCGGGCTGATCGTCATCGACGACGCGCACCGCATTGCCGACCCGCGCGTGTGGAAGTTCCTGCAGGCTGCCGTCGAGCGCCTGCCCACGGCGTGGGGCGTGGTGATTGCCAGTCGGGTCGAGCCGCCTTTGCCGCTGGCGCGCTTGCGGGCCGCTGGGGAGCTGAGCGAATTCCGGCAAACCGATCTTCGCTTCAACGAGTCGGAGGTCAAGGCACTGCTGATCCGATCCGGCAGCGCGACCCAAGCCACGTCGGCGAGCGAGCTCCTCGAACGCACCGACGGTTGGGCGGCCGGGCTGCGCCTGAGTCTGTCGGCCCGTCCGGGTGGCGCGTCGCTGCGACCCGGTGATCCGGCAACCCGCAACGTCTTCGACTACCTGGCCGCCGAGGTCCTCGACGACATGCCGGAGCGGCTGCGGGATTTCCTGCTGCGCTGTGCCGTGCTGCCGGAACTGACCGCCGCACGTTGCATGCAGGTGAGCGGCGATCCGCAGGCGGCCACCCTGCTGGACCAGATCGAGCGCCGGGGCCTGTTCGTCAGTGTCCTGGATGCACAGGAGTTGACGTTGCGCCTGCACGACCTGTTCCGCGACTTTCTCGAGGATCGTCTGGCGCGCGACCATGCCGACGAACTGCCGACGCTGCTGCGGCGTGCGGCAGCGCACGAAGGCGATCTGGCGCGTGCGTTCGGCTATCTCGCTCGCGCGGGGGCGTGGGGTGAAGCAGCCCGCGCGTTGATGGCCGGCGGGCCGTCGCTGCTGGCCACCGGAGGTGGCGCGAGCGTGGAGCAGATGCTGGCGCAGATTCCGGCCGACGAACTGAACCGCCTGCCCGATATGCATCTGTTGCGCGGCTTCGTGGCCTTCAACCGCTACGACTGGGACACCTTGCTGGTGGCCATGCAAGAGGCCGCGCATCTGTATGCCCAGGGCGGTGTCGACCGGCCGGCGACGATGGCACGTGCCTATGCCTGTGCCGGCCTGCACCACGTCGGGCGACCCGACGAGGCCGAAACCGAACTCGTTGCGCTGCGTGGCCAGCCGCTGGACGACGGCGTGCGCGCCGTCGTCTGCTACATCGGTGCCTGGCACGATTTCAGCCGCGAACGCGTCGAAGCGATCGAGCCGCAGGTGAGCACCATGCTCGACGCGCTCAACCGCCTGCCCGACCTCGGCCTGTGGCATCAATGCGCCAACCTGAGCTTGTTCGTCGGCCTGCCGGGAATGACCGTTCCGCTGGAGCGCATTGCCGACACGATCCTGCTGCAGGCCGGGGAGGCGCCGACGCAGTTGCGCGCCGGTGCGATGCACACCCGCACCGTGCTGGCGCTCGCCAAGGGCGAGGTCGACGACGCCTGGCAATGGTTGCAGCGCGCCGATGCCGACTGCCGCTGGCTGGGCAACCCGCGGCTGCTGCTGACCGACAACGCGTTCATTCACCTTCTGATGCATGCGCTGCGAGGCGAAGTCGAGGCGTACCGGGCAACGATGCAGGCCGCGTGGCACGACATGCAGCACCACAGCGCCCGGAGTCACCGCATGGTGCACGAGGCCGACCTCCTGACCATTGCGGCGCGCGCTTGTTGGATCCTCCAGGACGAGGCGGGGCTTCGGCAGATGGATGCCGCGTTGCGCCGTGTTGCCAACAACACCGAATGGCTCGGTGCGGCGCGTTGCCGTGCGCTGAGCAGCGCCTTCATTGCGTTGATCGACCAGCGCCTGGCCGACGCGCTGAGCGTGCTCACGCCGCTGGCCAACGACATCGAACGCCACATGTTCTTCCCGGCCACGCAGGCGCGCCTGATGCTGGCGGCCGTGCAATTGGAACTGGGTGACGCCGATGCCGCGGCCGCCACGTTGCGCCCCTGGTTGGCAGACGCCGGCAGCACCGGCAACTTCGGCGCGGGCTTGTTGGCAGGACCGCGCATGCTCACGCGTCTGGCCGATGCGAATTGGGGCCACCGCATCGGCAGCGAGGGTGTCGCCCTGCTGCGACGGCTGTCGACGCTGTCCCGGCAGCCCCGGCACGGCAGTGGCGTCGTGGTCCCGACTGTTGCCCCGACTGTCGCGGCGCTGGCGCTCAGCGCACGCGAGCGCGAGGTGCTCGAGCGCATGGCTGCCGGTGACAGCAACAAGCTGATTGCCCGAGCCTTCGACTTGAGCCCGCATACCGTCAAGCGCCATGTGGCCAACATCCTCGACAAGATCGGCGTCGCATCGCGCGGCCAGGCCGCGGCCTGGTATCGATCGACGACCTGAGCGCCCGCACAACCCCTCGCGTGGCTCCTTTGGGCGATGCCGCGCCAGCGGGGTCGTGCCAGACTGCCTGCATGTTGATCATCAACCATGCCGGCCTGGCGCAGTTGCGGCGCGGCGAATGCACCTGTCGGATCGTCGCCGGTCCCTCGCTGGGTGCGGTCGCGCTGCAGGTGGTCGAGTGGGCACTGCCTCCCGGCGCCAGCGCCAATCTGCGCAATCAGTCCGGTGCGTTTGCCGTCGTCGTGTCTTCAGGAACGGGCAAGCAGCGCCTGGCCGGCGAACCGCAATCGTTCGCGGCACCCTGCACCTTGGTCGTGCCGGAGGGGACCGAGCATGAAGTCATCAATACCGGCTCGGTGACGATGCAGTTGCTCGCAATCGAGCCGGACGGCGGTGCTGGCCAAAACCACCGACATCGCGGTGCAGCAGACGATCGACATCCCGCGCATTTCGGTGACGCCGACGGGTGACCGCCTCTCTTCACCTCGTGAACAGGTGTCGGCTCAGGGTCAACGTCGAGCTGCAGCGATGACTACCGGCTGCCCACGCGCAGCGGGGTATCCACAAGCTGGTTCACCAGCCCGTAGAAGTCGAAGTACGAGTCGGCGCGAAGGATCTTGTCACCACGGAGCTCGTAGACATCGCAAAAGCCGACGGCCATGGTCTTGCCGGTTGGCTGCAGAACGCCGGCAGGCGAGTTGAAGACACCGCGGTGTGTGCCTCGGCCGATGCCCTGAGCCACGACGTGATGGCCCATCGCGGCAAGGCTGCGGACTTCGCAGCTTGCATCCGGGAAGATGTCGAACCAGCTCTTCCATGGGCCGATGATGGCCTGCTCCCCCTTGGTCGTGTAGTCGAACGGCACGTCCAGCCACTCGCTGAAGGACGCGCCATAGGCGGCGATGACGTCCAGGTCCTTCCTGTTCACGGCATCGTAGAGGCGGCGGATCAGGGCTTCGCTGCGAGACGAGGCTTGGCTGCGGCCGGCGGCACGCGCAGCGGGTGCGAGCGTGGCGCCAGCGATCAAGGCGCCGGCAGATGCGGCGAACAGGCGGCGGCTGGGAGCGGTGATGCTGTTCATGATTGACTCCTGGATTGAGTTGAGGGAGGGGCGCTCGTTTCTGCACTTGCGCTGGAACTCAGTCTAGGAATCGAGCGTGGGGCAGCGGTAGCTCAATCCTTTGGGGTGATTGCCCGATTCGCCGAAGCCTGCTGCAAGCGAGGCGGCGACCTCGAAGCGATAACATCAAACGACGGCTTCGTTGCCTGATCCTCCACCTTCCGCCTGATGCATCCAATGCTCGCGACACAACCTCAACTCGATGAGCTGGTCGAGCTGCTGCTGGCCTGCGCACCGACCGACGGAATCCACCCAACGGGTCTTCCAGGCGTCTGCGCCATCCGTGTGTCCGGGCCGGGCGAAGAACTCGCGCAGACGCTGCACCGTCCCGCGGTCTGCCTGATCGCACAAGGCGCCAAGCGCGTGATGCTGCGCGAGGAGCTCTATGCCTACGATCCGAGCCGCGTCCTCGTCTTCTCCGTCGACCTGCCGATCAGCGCCCAGGTGACGGAAGCCTCGCCGGCGAGGCCCTACCTCTGCTTCCGGCTCGATATCGATCCGGTCCAAGTGGCCGATCTCGTGATGCAGGCCGCCCCAGTGCACAAGCCAACCAGCGATGCGTCGAGAGGCTTGTTCCTCACATCGGCAACGCCAGAGCTGCTGGACACCGTCGTGCGCTTGATGCGGTTGGTGCGCTCGCCGCAGGACCTTGCCTTGCTGGCCCCGCTGGCCATTCGCGAGATCTATATCAGGCTGCTGAAGAGCCCGGAGGGCGAACGGCTTGCCGGCATTGGCCGCGCCGACGCGCATGTCGGCCGCGTCGCCAAGGCCATCGCGTGGCTGAAGGAGAACCACTCGGAGCCGCTCAGGATCGACGACCTCGCGCGCCGGGTGCACATGAGCGCGTCGTCGTTCCATCAGCACTTCCGCGATCTCACCGCGATGAGCCCGCTGCAGTACCAGAAGCAGTTGCGGCTCCAGGAGGCACGCAGGCTGATGCTGGCGGAGGGCACCGATGCGGCGACGGCCTCCCACCGGGTGGGCTACGAGAGTCCGTCCCAGTTCAGCCGGGAGTACGCCCGGCAGTTTGGCTCGCCTCCCGCGCGCGACATCCAGCGCCTGAAGCAGGGCGGGGCCTGGGCGGTGCTCGCTTAAGGCCCCCAGTCGGCCGATCACCAGGGCTGGTTGGTCGGCAGCACGAACAGCTCGGCGACGTTCACGTGCGCGGGCGCCTGCACCGCGAAGAGCACCGTGTCGGCGATCTCGGCGGCGCTGAGGAACGTCATCTGCTCACGCAGGCCTTCCATCTGCTGGCGGTAGCCGGCGTCCGTGATCTGCTCGAACAGCTCGGTGTCGACAGCACCCGGCTGGATGCAGGTGACGCGGATGTTGTGCTTGGGTGCGATCTCCAGACGAAGGCCTTCCGAGAACGCGGCGATGGCGTGCTTGGTTGCGCAGTACACCGCCAGACCCGGGAACACCTTGCGGCCGGCAATGGACGACGTGTTGATGATGTGGCCCATGCCGCGCTGCTTCAGATGGGGCAGGGCGGCGGCCGTGCTGTTGAGGACGCCCTTGATGTTGACGTCGACCATGCGGTGCCACTCGTCGACCTTCAGCGACTCGATGTCGGAGATCGGCATCAGGCCCGCGTTGTTGAAGAGGATGTCGATGCCGCCATGGGCGGCAACGAGCTTCTTCACGCCCGCCTGGACCGAGGCAGGGTCGACGACGTCCATCTCGATGGCCAGGGCCTGGCCGCCTGTGGCCTCGATCTTCGCGACGAGCGCCTGCAGCTTGGCCGTCCGCCGCGCCGCGAGGCCGACCTTCACGCCTTGGGCCGCGAGCTTGAGAGCCGTCGCGGCGCCGATGCCGCTCGATGCCCCGGTGACCAGGGCGACTTTTCCGTTGAGTTCCATGACAGTTCCTTTGAGGATGAAGTTGAGGGTCTTGCGGCGGCATCGGTGCCTTGTCGATACCTCTTGCTGCCACGGATGTCATGGTGTTGATCAACGATGTTCCGGTCGCGCGGGGATTTGATGCTCCTATCGAAGTTTTGCGGTCGGGTGTCAGACCCTGCTGCCGCGGTACTCGCTTGGAAGCACGCCCACTTCACGGCGAAAGACCTGCGCAAAGTGACTGGGGCTGGCGTAGCCCACATCGAGCCCGACATCGATCACGGGCCTGGCGGTCTCGCGCAGCAGACGTCGCGCCTGCTCCATGCGCAGCCGTGTGAAGTACTGGGATGGCGTGAAGCCCGTGCTCTTCTTGAATGCGCGCGAGAAGTGCGCATCGCTGAGCTTGGATTCGCGCGCGAGGCGACCGAGGTCCAAGTCCTGGTCGAGCCGGGACTGCATGGCTGCCAGGGCACGATGGATCTTGAAGGCTGGCAGGCCGCCGTGCGGCGTGGCCCGCGAGGTTGGCTCGCTGGCGTAGGTCCGAACCAGATGCACGGCCAGGCTGCCGGCCAGGCCTTGCACGAGCATCGTGCTGGGCGTGTGCCGCCTGACCAGCTCGTCGCGCAGCAACGCGAGCAGGGTCGACAGCACCTCGTCCGAGCCGCCAGAGACTTCGCGCAGCTGCACCGCCCGAACGTCCGGGCCCATGACATCGCCGGCCGCGCGTTGCATCAGGGGCAGGCCAAGGTACAGGTGCAGCACCTGGAACGGTGTGGGGTCCAGCGTGGTCCAACGCAGCTCGCAGGGTCGCGGCGATGCGGTCAGGAAGAAGTCGCCCTGCCGCACCTCGTTCGCCTGCCACTGACCGCCGAGCTCGCGCTCCTCGACGCGCGCAGCGCCGGAGACGACCCAGACGATCAGGGGTTCGGGCACCGCCGGGATGATCAGGCTTTCCTGGATGGGGCGGCGGACGAAAACCTGAGCCAGCACATCCTTCCAAGGCCGCCCCTTGCTGGACGCAATGAGCTCGCCTGGCACGCGTTCGTCCAGGGCCTCGGCGGTACTCAGTGGAGTCGTCATCGCGTCGCTCACGAGGTGGGATCGACGAAATTCTGGCGCACGCCGTCGTTGTCGGCAGCTGAGTCGACAGTGGTCCGTCGGATCAGGCAAGGATCACGGACTTCTCGTCTAACGCTCTTGGCGCTGGATTCCTAGACTGAACGCATCTTCAGCCACCCACTGCCGACCAGGAGATCAACATGCAACGTGTCATCAACGAGAGCACTGCTCAAGCCAGCAAGGTCTGGTTCATCACCGGAGCCGGCCGCGGCATCGGTGCCGAGATCGCAAGAGCTGCGCTGGTCGCCGGCGACCGGGTCGTCGCGACGGGGCGCAGCGTCGAACAGCTGAAGGCGGCCTATGCGACCCACGGTGATCGGGTGCTGTGCCTGGCGCTCGACGTCAGCCAGGAGCTGGAGGCGGCGGCCGCTGTCGAGACGGCGGCCGCCCACTTCGGTCGCATCGACGTGCTGGTCAACAACGCCGGCTACGGGCAGCTCGGGCTGTTCGAGGAAGTGGCCAGTGCCGACGTGGAACGCCAGTTCGCGACGAACGTCTTCGGGCTGATGCACGTGACACGCGCCGCCTTGCCGCTGATGCGCAGGCAGCGCAGCGGCCACATCCTCAACCTGGCGTCGATCGGCGGCTTCATGGGCTTCGAGTCCTCGTCGATCTACTGCGCCGCAAAGTTTGCGGTCGAAGGGTTCTCCGAGTCCCTGGCCCTGGAGGTGGCGCGGTTCAACATCAAGGTCACGGTTGTCGAGCCCGGCTTCTTCCGCACCGACTTCCTGGACAAGTCCTCTGTTCGCTACGGAGCGCGAACGGTCGCCGACTACCCGCGGGCGGACTATGAAGGCTACAACCACCAGCAACCCGGCGACCCGGTCAAGCTGGGACAGGCCATCGTGCAGCTGGCCGCCATGCCAGAGACGCCGCTGCACTTCCTGGCGGGCACGGACGCGGTGAAGTACGCGACGCAGACCTTCGAGCGCCGTCGTGCGGAGGTCGACTCATATGCCTCGTTGTCGGTGACGACAGACATCGACCGCTGAGAGGGAACGGCCATGAACGGTGCCATGAAAGAAGTGCAGATCCATCCGTATGTCGGCATGTGGGTGACCAAGGATGGCTACATCCGCCACGAACTGCTTGCGAACGGCCGCTACGACGAGGCCCGTGGCACGGTGAAGAGCGCATACCAGGGTCGGTATCGAATGACGGGGAACCATATCGACTACGTCGACGACACCGGCTTCACCGCGGATGGCGACTTCCGCGACGGCATCCTCTACCACGCCGGGATGGTGCTTTACCGGGAGCGGTGACCTGGGGTGACCATGCCCTGGCGGCCCATTGAGTTCGATGGGAGACCGTCGAAGAGCTCGGACGGAGCCTTCGACACCGATCGAAGTCGATCGATGAACCAGCGCCCCGCCGGTCCGGGTGGAGCGTCCTTGCGATAGACGGCGAACATCGCGATCCCAGGTGTTTCGGGTTGGTGCATTTCCAGCGCGATGCGCACGAGTTGACCGGCGTCCAGATCCGGTTGAATCATCGCAACCGGCATATGGCCCCAACCGAACCCGGCCCGAAGGAACGCATGCTTCGCGCCCAGGTCCGCAAGGCGCCAGATCAGTGGCGAGAAGACGCCGTAGCTGCTCCCGGCGCTGAGGGTGCTGCGATCGGTCAGCACCAGTTGCACGTGTTCCTCGAGGTCCCGCGCACGAAGGAGCCCCCTGCGTGCGGCCAGAGGATGGGATGGTGCGACGACCGTGGTCATCGGCACGTCCAGCAGCTTCTCCGCGTCCAGACCCTCCGGCACGACCGGCATCGAGCCGATGACGCCAATGCGGCACACGCCATCCAGCACCGGCTGCACGACGGCACCGAGGGCCTCGACATAGAGCCGCAGCGGCGTATGGCGAAACTGGTTGCGGAACGAGCCGACCGCATCGGTCAATGATGTCATGGGATACATCACGTCGATCGCGACCGACAGCTCCGGCTCCAGCCCCTCGACCAGCGTCCGGGCCCTCGCCTTGAACGCATCCATGCCATGCACGACGGCCCGCGCCTCGCTCAGCAAGGCCGTGCCCTCTTCGGTCAATTGCGGGTAGCGGCCGCTGCGATCGAACAGCGGCATGTTGATCTGCCCTTCCAGATTGGCCAGCGTCTGGCTGACGACCGACTGTGCGCGTCGCAGTTTTCGGCCGGCGGCTGAGAAGCTTCCTTCCTCGGCCGCAGCGATGAATGTGCGCAGCTGGTCCAGGGAGACAGCGTCGAGCATGTATTACTCCTGCAGATGGATTCCATCGAAACATATCGGCTTCTCCGAGCGAAGTCCAGCCACCCGCTGAGCTGATCCATCGGCTTCTCAGATGGATTGCATCGAAACAAAGAGGCTTCCGCAAGACAGGGCCGAAACCTATCTTCGTGTCATGCAACTCGCCGAGTTGATGCAACCCCAGGAAGCGCCATGACCAAGGTACTCGTTCTCTACTACTCCTCCTACGGCCACATCGAGAAGCTCGCCGAGGCGATCGCTGAAGGCGCGCGCAGCACTGGCGCCCAGGTCGACATCAGGCGCGTGCCGGAAACCGTGCCCGAAGCGATCGCGAAGAGTTCGCACTTCAAGCTGGACCAGGCCGCGCCCGTCGCCACGGTCGCCGAGCTCGAGCATTACGACGCCATCATCGTCGGCACCGGCACGCGATACGGCCGCATGTCGTCGCAGATGGCCGCTTTCCTGGACCAGACCGGCGGCCTGTGGATGCGCGGCGCATTCAACGGCAAGGTCGGCGCGGCCTTCACCTCCACTGCCACACAGCACGGCGGGCAAGAGATGACGCTGTTCTCGATCATCACGAACCTGCTGCACTTCGGCATGACGATCGTCGGCCTGCCGTACAGCCACCAGGGTCAGATGAGCGTCGATGAGATCGTCGGCGGCGCGCCGTACGGCGCGACGACCGTCGCCGGCGGTGACGGCTCGCGTCAGCCCACCGCGATCGACCTGGCCGGCGCACGCCACCAAGGCGAACTCGTCGCGAAGACAGCGGCCAAGCTGTTCGCCACGGCCGACTGATTGACGGAGCGGTCGCGGCAGCGGCCACGCCCCATTCACAGAGCACACAGAGGATCTCATGGACACCAAGGACTTCAACGACAAGGTGGTGCTGGTCACCGGCGCCGGATCCGGCATAGGCCGTGAGGCGGCGCGGGCCTTCGCGAGCCGGGGCGGCGTCGTCTACCTGGCCGATCTCGACGAACGCGGCCTCGCCGAAACCAAGGATCTGATCGCCGAGCTCGGCGGCAGGGCGCAAGCGATGCGCGTCGATGTGTCGATCGAACCCGAGGTCGCCGCGTTGATCTCGCGCATCGCCAAGGAGGCCGGTCGGCTCGATGTCGCGTTCAACAACGCAGGCATCTCCGGCCAGGCGCACCGGCTGGAGGACTACCCGACGGCCGAGTTCGACAAGGTCATCGCCATCAACCTGCGCAGTGTCTTCCTCGGCTTGAAGCACGAGCTGCCGCTGATGAACCGCGGCGGTGGCGGCGTCGTCCTCAACACGGCGTCTGTGGCAGCACTGACAGGCCCGGGTGGCATGAGCGCGTATGCCGCGTCCAAGCACGGTGTGCACGGGCTGACGCGTGTCGCCGCGATGGAGAACGCCGCCCGCAACATTCGCGTCAATGCGCTCGCGCCCGGCTGGACCGAGACGCCGATGGTGAAGGCGGCCAGCATGCAAAACCCGGCCTTCGCCCAGCTGGTCACCACCGCCATCCCGGCCAAGCGCGGCGCGCAGCCGAGCGAGGTTGCCGCCGCCGCGGTGTGGCTGTGTTCGGACGCCGCCAGCTATGTCATGGGCCAGATGTTGGTCGTCGATGGCGGCATGACGATCGGCGGCTTCGAACTTTGAACGTACCCATTCGAAAGACTCACATGACCACCACCATTCGCTTTCATCAACACGGCGGGCCCGATGTGCTCCAGGTCGAAGACGAGCAGGTCGGCGCTCCCGCTGCCGGACAGGTTCGACTGCGCCACGAGGCGATCGGCGTCAACTTCATCGACACCTCGTTCCGCCAAGGCGTCTTTCCGACGTCGCTGCCGTCGGTGCCCGGCGTCGAAGGCGCGGGTGTTGTCGAGGCCGTTGGTCCAGGCGTCAACGGTTTCGGCGTTGGCGACCGTGTCGCCTATTTTCTTGCACCCGGCAGCTACGCCGCCGTGCGCCTGATCAATGCCGACGCCTTGCTGAAGGTGCCGGACGATCTGAGTTCGGAACAGGTGGTGACCGTCCTGACCAAGGGCTTGACCGCATGGGCTGGGCTCAACGGCTTCCATCAGCTGAAAGCCGGCGAGACGGTGCTGGTGCAAGGGGCGTCCAGCAGCGTGGGCCTGCTGATCTCGCGTTGGGCCAAGGCGCTGGGTGCAACCGTGATCGGCACCGCGGGATCGGAGGCCAAGCGCGCCGCGCTCGCGAACGACATCGACCATGTCCTCGCATCGGGCGATGCCGATCTGGCTGCACAGATTCGCCGGATCGTCCCGGACGGCGTCGATGTGGTCTACGAGTTTGTCGGCAAGGCGACGTTCTCCGCTTCCGCCGCGGCCGTGCGCGACGGCGGGACGATCGTCACGATCGGCGCAGCGTCCGGGCAGCCGGTCATCGACCAGGCAGGGCTGGCGCTGCGCGGGGTCCGCATCGTTGGTGGTCCGATGGCGCAGCACGCGCAGCCCGCCATTGCGCAAGCGAGCCGGGCGGTGTTCGATGCCTATCGGAAAGGGATCTTCGGATCCCTGGAGGTCACGCGATACCCGCTTGTGCAAGCGATGCGAGCGCACGAGGACATTGCCGCGCGGCGCAAGGCCGGGACGATCATCCTCATTCCGTGATTCGCTTCAGCGAGTGACGGCACGAACTGGCCTTGAGTCTTGCCCCGTGGGCTGGAACGCGCCAGCACACGGGGCGGAGCGTGGAGGCAGGTCTAACGGGTCGTCGCGTCCGCAGCCTTGCGAATCAGCTCGGCCACGGCTTCGGGTTGCGAGACGTAGACCGCATGGCTGCCGGGGACTTCGACGACGGTGGAGCCTGCGCGTTGCGACATTGCACGCTGGGCCGGCGGCGGAATCATGTTGTCGTCCTTGGCCACCAGGTACCAGCTCGGTTTGCTCTTCCACGAGGCCTGCGACACGGCACCCGCCAGGGCAGCCACGCCCCAGGGCACTTGGGAGGCGGCCATGAAGGCGGCCTTCTGCTCACCGACGTCGGCAGCGAACGAGGCAGCGAACTTGGCTTGGTCCAGCAGCAGGAAGCCATCCTTGGGCGGCAGAATCGGCGGCACCGGGGCGCCGGGGACCGGGTTCTTGATGAGCGACTCGACCGACTCGCCTTTGTCCGGGGCGAACGCGGCGATGTAGACCAGGCCCGTGACCTTGGGGTCGTTCCCGGCTTCGGTGGTGACGACACCGCCGTAGGAGTGGCCGACCAGCAGGACCGGGCCCGGTTGCTCGGCGACCAGGCGCCGGACGTAGGCCACGTCGTCGGCCAGGGAGGTGGTGGGGTGCTGGGCGATGCTGACCGAGTACCCATCCTTCTTCAGGAGGTTGTACACGGCCTCCCAGCCGGAGCCGTCAACAAAGCCGCCGTGGATGAGAACGATGCTCGGTGCCGGAGTATTCATGATGTGCTCGCTTTCAGTGATGGTTGAGGTTCATGGGTGACGGATCGGCCAATGCCGTGAAACACCGCGCATGCGGCGGCCTCACCAGCCCGATGTTCGAGAACTTCATCTCGACCTCGGAGTCAGCGTGACCCTGCTCTTGCGGTAGCAGCCAAGCGGTCACCCGATGCGCTCGACTGCGAAGGAACTCAAGACATTCCGATGTAGACGAGATGCATGAGTCGCCTCCTTGGGGAAATGCTTTAGGTGTCAACTACTTTCGAGATAATTTAGATGCAGATAGTTTAGATGTCAACTACTTTCTGCGATCGAATCCGCCACTTTCTCGTCCGCGAGAAAGTGATTTGAACTTTCACCGGCTAGTGCAACGAGGGTCGAATCCATATCGTTCATTCAGCGCACATCACCGCGCCAACCACCAGGAATGAACATGAAGACCCATCTGGCTGTTGCAGCCGCTTGCCTTGCCCTTCAATTCGCCACCCCGTCCGTCCAGGCCACGGAGCCGCATGGGGCTTCGGCCAATTCGAATGCGGCGAACCGCCGCCAGCAAACGCAGATCGAGCAGTTGCTGAATAAGTACGAACAAGCACTGAACACCAGCGACGTGAATGCCGCCGTGGAGCTCTACACGGACGATGGCGTGTTCATGGCGCCGGAGAACGGGGCAGCGGTCGGCACCGAGATCCTGCGCAAGGCCTACGCCGGAGTCTTCCAGGCGATCGCCCTCCAGCTCAAGTTCCACGTCGACGAGACGAAGCTGCTTTCGCCGCAATGGGCGCTGCTGCGCACGACGTCCACAGGCACCGTGAAGATCCTCGCCAATGGCGCCGAGGTTCCGGGTGGCAACCAGGAACTGTTCCTGCTGCACAAGACCAACGGGCAGTGGAAGATCGCCCGCTACGCCTTCAACTCCACCCTTCGGTCCGCGAAGTAATGGAAAGACTGCCGCGAGCAAGAACGGACCCAGGAGGATTCGCGCCGTCATGCGCTAGCGTGGCGGCGCGTTACGAGGGATGAGTTCTCACTGACCAACCAACGGGTGCGCTTGGCCACGCATCCGTCGAGTGCAGAATCAAGCGACCGACATCTGCTTGCCTCTTGTCTGCCGCACGTCACCTTCCATGCGCTACCGCCGAATCGATCTGAACCTGCTGGCTGCATTGGATCTGCTGCTGAACGAGCGCAATGTCACGCGTGCCGCCGCCGCCCTGAACGTGAGTCAGTCGACGATGAGTGGCATCCTCGCGCGGCTGCGCGAGGTCTTTGATGACGAGCTGCTGGTTCCTGTGGGGCGCCAGCTGCAATTGACTCCGCTCGGCGAATCGCTGCGGGTACCGACGCAGGACGCCATGCTGCGCATCGATTCACTGCTGGCGACCAAGCCGCAGTTCGACGCAGCGACCGCGACGCGGCATGTCGTGATTGCGGCCTCCGACTATGTGATCAGCGCCTTCCTGACGGACGCTCTGCAGGTGATTGCGCGCGAGGCGCCAGGGCTGAGCTTCGACTTCGTACCGATGGGCACACCGGGAATGGCAGGGCTCGAGAGCGGTGAGGCGGACTTTGTCGTCGTGCCGGCGAACATGGTCAATACCGAGCACCCGTACCGCGTGCTGTTCGACGACGGCTACAAGATCATTGCATGGACCCACAACCGTCTGCTTGGCGAGACCTTGGACCTGGCCACGTATCAGCGGCTGGGGCATGTGCTGCTCCAGACCGGGAAGGTCGGCCAGCCATGGTTTGAACAGTGGTACCTGAACGAGTACGGCGACAGCCGTCGAGTCGAAGTGCGGGTGCACAGCTTCAGCTTGATGCCGCAGATGGTGGTCGGCACGGATCGTATCGCGACCGTGCAATCGCGGCTGGCCCAGCGCTACGCACAGACGCTGCCGCTGAGCCTGTACCCGCTGCCGATGGCTGCGCCCAAGCTGACCGAGGTCCTGCAATGGAATCGGCTGCGCGACCAGGACCCCGGCAATCGCTGGCTGCGCGAGCGGATGGCGGAGCTGGCTCAGTCCATGTCGCTCCCTCGCGATCCACCCTGAAATCGCGCAGCTCGATACGTCATATCCAAACACTCCATTTTTCTTGATGCGCCACTCTGACTAGAGTTCGGTCCACATCGAGAACAAGGAGACAGTGGCATGAAATTGGCCACCCTGAAGAATGGCCGCCGGGACGGCGTGCTCGTGGTCGTGTCGCGTGACCTGGCCACAGCGGCTCGTGCGGATGCCCTCGTCCCGACCCTGCAGCAGGCGCTCGAGCAGTGGGACACCGTTCAGCCTGCCCTGCAGGCGCTTTATGCGCAGCTGAACGATGGCGTGGCACACGGTGCTTTCGCGTTCGACCCGGCGCGATGCGAGGCACCGCTTCCGCGCGCCTACCAGTGGTGCGATGGCTCGGCCTTCTTGAATCACAGCATGCTGATGCAGACGGCCTTCAAGGCGCCTCAGATCCCCGACATCGACACCATTCCGCTGATGTACCAGGGCGGCTCGGACGATTTCATCGGCCCGTGCGACGACGTGCCCATTCCCGACGAAGCCCTGGGCATCGACTTCGAAGGCGAGTTCGGCGTCCTCCTTGGCGAGGTGGCCATGGGCGTGACACCTGCACAGGCCGCAGACAGCGTGCGCCTGCTGGTCCAGCTCAACGACATCAGCTTGCGCACGGTCACGCCGCGCGAGATGCGCAGTGGCTTCGGCTTTTTCCAGGCCAAGCCCTCGAGTTCGTTTGCGCCGGTGGCCGTCACGCCCGATGAGCTGGGGCCGGCCTGGCAAGACGGCCGCGTGCATTTGCCGCTGCGTGTCGAATGGAATGGCGCCTGGTTCGGCCACCCCAACGGCGGCGAGATGAGCTTCAGTTTTCCGCAGCTGATCGCCCACGCGGCGGCCACGCGGCGGCTGCGCGCCGGCACCATCCTGGGCTCGGGCACGGTCAGCAATGCCGGTGGGGGCGCCGGCTCGGCCTGCATCTCCGAGCGCCGCGCCATCGAGATGATCCGCGACGGCCTGGCCAGCACCGGCTTCATGCGCTTTGGCGACACGGTGCGCATGGAAACGCGCGATCTGCAAGACAGGCCTCTGTTTGGCGCCATCGAGCAGCGCATCGTGCAGGCGCCCAAGCCTGTCTGAGCCCGAGACCCAAGGAGACGACAACATGAAGCGCAAGAACTACCACGCACGACGCAGCGTCACCGCGCTCGCTCTCGTGCTGACACTGGCCCCGAGCCTGGGCTGGGCACAGGCCCAGAAGACGCCGCTGACCGTCAGCTACACCGCCACACCGGAGTTTGGCTCCGCCTTCATCGCCAAGGAGCACGGCCTGTTCGAGAAGCATGGCCTGGACGTGACCCTGCAGTTGATCCCGGTCAGCCCCAACGTGCCGGGCGCGGTGATTTCGGGCTCGGTGCAGGTGGGTGGCACCACGCCGCCGGTGCTGCTGCAGGCGGTGGACAGCGGGCTGGACCTGGTGGCCATCGCCGGTGGCGGCGTCTACGAAAACAGCTCGCGCGCCCTGGGGCTGGTGGCGCGCAGCGGCGTCAGCATCAACACGGCGCAGGATCTGATCGGCAAGAAGGTCGGCGTGCCGGGCTTCGGCGCGGCCATCCATCTGCTGGTCAAGCGCTGGCTGATGGACAAGGGCGTCGACCCCAAGAAGGTCACCTTCATCGAGGTGGGCATTCCTCAGATGCCCGATGTGCTCAAGGGCGGCAGCGTCGACGCAGTGGCCACGGCCGAGCCCTTCGTCGCGCGCATGGTGCAGGCCCAGATCGGCAGCGCCGTGCCGGCCTATGTCAATGAGCTGCCGAACGGTTTCGCCACCGTGCTCTACATCTCGAGCCGCCAATGGGCCACCACGCACGGCGCAGCCGTGCAGGCTTTCCGCGCCGCCATTGGCGAGGCCATCGTCTGGGCCAACGCCAACAAGACGCAGGCCTACGTGGACATCGGCAAGTACTTCAAGGTGCCGCCGCCGGTGCTGCAGGCCACACCCTGGCCGAACTGGGTGGCCGAGCTGAACGACCAGCAGCTGCGGCCCTGGGTGGACATGATGAACAACCAGAGCCTGCTGAAGAAGCAACCCCTGCTCGGCTCGACCATCCTCAAATGAAAAGCAGCGCCGCCACCGCCCGGGTTCAGCTGGTGCAAGCGATGCACGATGGCAGCGCGCCAGCCGCCAAGTCGACCCTGCCGCTGATCGTGTTCGACAAGTGGCGCTGGACTTCGGCCCGCGCCGCGTCATCAATGCGCTGAGCTTCGAAATGCAGCGCGGCGAATTCGTCTGCGTCGTCGGCCCGTCGGGCTGCGGCAAGACCACCTTGCTGCGCTTGCTGACCGGCTTGGTGAAGCCGACCGGCGGCGAGGTGCGGCGCGATGGCCACCCGGTGGCCGGGCCGGCGCGCGATGTCGCCATCGTGTTCCAGGACTACGCCAAGGCCTTGCTGCCCTGGCGCACGGTGGCCGGCAATGTGAGCCTGGCGCTGGAAGCCGCGCGCACGCCGAAAAGCGAGCGGCCGGCGCGCATCGCTGCCCTCTTGCAGAAGGTGGGGCTGGCAACTCATGCCGACAAGTTTCCGACCCAGCTCTCCGGCGGCATGCAGCAGCGCCTGCAGATCGCGCGCTGCCTGGCCCAAGAGCCGGCCCTGCTGCTGATGGACGAGCCCTTCGGCGCGCTCGACGCGATGACGCGCCAAAGCCTGCAGGACGAGATGCTGCAGCTGGTGCGCGAGGCCGGTACCACGGTGCTCTTCATCACCCACGATCTGGAGGAAGCCATCTATCTCGGAGACACCGTGCTGGCCCTGCGCGCCAACCCGGGCGAGGCGTCCAGCCTGGCGCGCAGCTTCGAGGTCGGATTGCCGCGGCCGCGCAACCAGCTGACGACGCGCGAGGACTCCGAGTTCCTGCGCCTGCGCCGTCTCGCCTTCGACTACTTGCAGGAGCACCACTGATGGCCAGCCCGACACCGCTGCGGCGTTGGCGCGGCGGCGTGGTGCCGCTGCTGCTGCTGATCGCCGCCGAGTGGTGCCTGCACGGCGTGCAGAGCGACGCGCTCGCTCCACCGACCCGCGTGCTCGCCTCGCTGTGGGACGGGCTGCGCGACGGCACGCTGCTCGGTGCATCGGCACAGACCCTGGTGGCCGCTGTCGGCGGCCTCGCGATCGGCGGAGGGCTTGGCCTGCTGATGGGCTTGTGGCTGGGGTTGGCGCGCCATGCGGCCGCGGCGGCTGCGCTGTCCATTGAGTTGCTGCGGCCGTTGCCGTCGATGGCACTGGTGCCGATCGCCATGCTGGTGTTCGGCTTTGGCTACCGGCTCGAGCTGTTCGTCGTTGCATTCACCTGCTTCTTCCCGATGCTGCTGTTGACGCAGGCGGCCGTGCGCTCGGTCGAGCCGCGGCTTCTGGAGGTGGCGCAAGTGCTGGGCTTCAGCGTCGGCGAGCGCGCCGCCAAGATCGTGCTGCCGGCGGCCTTGCCGCGCGTCTTTGTCGCGTTCCGCCTCAGTGTCGGCATTGCGTTGGTGGTCGCGGTGACGACCGAGATCGCGACCAATCCGCAAGGTCTCGGCTACGGCCTGATCGCCGCCCAGCAAGCCCTGGCGCCGGAACGCATGCTGGCCCTGCTGGTGTGGGTCGGCCTGCTCGGCTGGGGGCTGAGTGCCGGCTTGCTGGCATTGGAGCGGCGCTGGTTCCGTCAAGGAGCGCCGGCATGAGCAACGACCGCTTGAGCTGGCGCGGCGCCGCGTCCAGCGTCGCTGTGACCGCGGCGCTGTTGGCCGGCTGGGCCGTGGTGACGCACTTCGGGTGGGTCTCGCCGGTCTTTCTGCCCAGCCCGCAGGCGACGGCACAAGCGCTTGCCGAGGGCCTGCGCGAGGGCGACTTGCTGGCCTTGGCCGCAGGCACCGTCGAGCGCATGGTCTATGGCTGGGTCCTGGCCTCGCTGATCGGCATGGTGCTGGGCGCGCTCATGGGCAGCTCGCCGGTGCTGCGGGTCTGGCTGCAACCGATGCTCGAGGTCGTGCGGCCGCTGCCGGCCTCGGCGCTGATCCCGGTCTTCATCGCGCTGATCGGCCTCTCGCCGGCGATGGTGCTGCTGGTCATTGCGTTCGGCGCGATGTGGCCGGTGCTGTTGTCGACCGTGCACGGCTTTGCTGCGGTGGAGCCGCGGCTGAGCGAGGTGGCGCAAGTGCTGCAGCTGTCGCGCCGCGAGTTCATTTTCAAGATGGGTCTGCCCAATGCCTTGCCCGATGCGCTGGCGGGCATGCGGCTGTCGCTGACCATTGCGCTGATCCTGGCCATCGTCGGCGAGATGCTGGCGTCGCAACCAGGGCTGGGCACGGCCATCGTGATGGCCGCGCGCAGCTTCCGGGCGGTCGAGCTGTTCGCGGGCGTCGCGCTGCTGGGCCTGATCGGTTTTGTCAGCAATGCGCTGCTCGGTGCGGCTGAGCGGCGCCTGCTGCGCTGGCAGCGTTGATGAATACCAAGAAAAGAGGTGCAACGTGAATCGCCGTTTTATCGATCTGTCGATCTATCTTGAAAACGAGGTGCTGTCCGACCCGCCCATGCTGGCGCCGAAGATCGAGTACCAGAAGCATGGAGATACGCTGGCCGAGTTCATCGCGATGATCCCCGGCACCCGCGCCGAGGACTATCCGGACGGCGAGGCCGCCGCGGCCGAATGGGTGCGGCTGACGACGCACAGCGGCACGCATCTGGACGCGCCCTATCACTTCCACTCGACCATGGACCGCAAGCTCAGGGGCGAGCCGCAGCGGTCCATCACCATCGACGAGGTGCCGCTGGAGTGGTGCTTCCAGCCGGGCGTGAAGCTGGACTTCCGCCACTTCCCCGACGGCTATGTGGCCACGGCCCACGACGTCGAGCAGGAGCTCGTCCGCATCGGCCACGTGCTCAAGCCGCTGGAGATCGTCGTCGTCAACACGCGCGCCGGCTCGCGCTACGGCCAGCCGGACTTCGTCAGCACCGGCTGCGGCATGGGCTATGAGGCCACCATGTATTTGCTGGAGCGCGGCGTGCGCCTGACCGGCACCGATGCCTGGAGCTGGGACGCACCCTTTGCCTACACCGCCAAGAAGATCGCCGAGACCGGCGATGTCGGCCTGATCTGGGAAGGCCACAAGGCCGGCCGCGACATCGGCTACTGCCATCTCGAGAAGCTGCACAACCTCGAAGCGCTGCCGGCCGAGGGTTTCTACATCAGCTGCTTTCCGCACAAGATCCGCGCCGCCTCGGCCGGCTGGACCCGCGCGGTGGCGATCTTCGACGACGCCTTGCAAGCCGCTGCAGGATGAGCCCCTGAACTGACGCGCACGGCGCGCCTCCCCCTCGTTCCCTCATCGTTCCGGCGCAGGCCTTCGCGGTTGCGTCGTGGCCATGCCAAAGGCCTCGAACTGGCACTGCCGACCCTCACCTGCCCCTCAGGTTTCGGGAGCCCCCGCGAATGGCGAAGCTGAGAACTGGACGGACTCTCGGCGTCGGTGGGCGGGCTATGCGGGACACCTTCCTCCCGAAGGATCGGCGGTCATTAGGGTTTGAACACTCTCGCTTCTTAGGGTAATGTTACAGCCTGCAAATGGCCGGTATTGCAGCAGGTATACCAAACAGATGCTCGTTGGCACAGCGAAATGGGTGCGCGGGAAGATCATTTCGAGATCGTCAATTGCCTTGCTCAAAGGATGGCCTCCATGTCACCTACGTTCTCGCGGCTACGAGCAGCCGGGCCGTTCCGGAGACCTTGGGCTTTCACTGCATGGTTCGGACTCGCGCTCCTAGCTGGGGGCTCTCCAGTCCTGGCCGGAACGAGCAACCTGACCATCGATGTTCATTCGGCGTTGACGCCTCCGCCTCTGCCCGACGTGGTGTCGCCGAGCGCATCGACGTGCACGTTTCCGACATTGGTCAAGGGCTGCACGACGGCTGCCTATGCGGTCGCGATCAGCAATCGCACCACCAGCAACGTCAGCAACGCCTGGTTCCACGCGACGACCTATGTCGTTGACAGTGCCGGCGCGCCGACCTCGTACAAGGCCGAGTTCCTGACTGCGCCGGGCTGCAGTATCAATGCCGACAGCACGACGATCGCCTGCAACATCGGCAACCTTCCGGCAGGATATGCCGCCCCGCCTTTCATCGTCACTGCCCATTCACCGGCGGTGACGGCCCAAGGATACAAGATCAAGCTGGTGTGGGACGTTCCGTCGGGACAGGGCGCGAGCGGCTCGCTTTCACCGGTGAGCTCGTCAACGGCCCTGAGTCAAACGTCCTTTACGACGATCGGCGATCCGCCGACTGCGACAAAGGCGACTACCCGAAGCTGGGTGACGGCTGCCACAGACCTATACACCGGTGACACCGACATCGCGACTTCAGCGAACCTGGCGACGGTGAAGGCACACCTGCCGAAGGCCCCGACCACGAACGTCGCCACGCTCACCAGTGAAGTGACGGATCAGACGTTCTGTACGACGTCGGACTTTCCGAAATGCATCAAGTACACGCTGGATATCCCGGGCACGTTTGACGACGGAACGATTGGCGGGTATCTGACCATGGTCTTGCAACGAGACACGTCGACCATCAAGCCGGGTGCAAAGGTCGACAACGTCGTGATCTATCACCAGGGCCCGACTGACCTTGTCCCGCTTCTGATCCAGAACTGCGACTCTTCGACTGGGTTGATTCCGACATATGCGGCGCCTGGCACCGACCCGAATCTTTGTATCGCTCGTCGTGAGGGATACCCCAACAATGCCGGGAAGGATCTGAAAGGTGATTTCAAGATCACGATTCGGGGCAGATTCAACGGCGTATTCTCGTGGTGAAGGTAGGCGCCGTCTGAATCTTCAGCATCGGAGGCCTTCGGGCGCCGATTGATCTTTCAGCCCAGCAGCGCCCGCGCTCGCTTCGCTGACATCACATCACCCTTTTCGGTGTAGATCTTCACAGCTTCGTCGAGGACGAGTTGCGCCTCTTCGGGTCTCTTCGCCAAGAGCAGGACACTCGCCAGGTCCGACAGAGCCGAGGCGTGAAGACCAGGCACTTCCGTCTGCCGCGCCATGTCCAGCGAAGCGCGCGCGAGAGCCTCGGCTTCTTCGAGCGCCCCGGCGCGCGCCAGAATCGGCGCCCGCACCGAACGCCACAGCACCTGCGCATCGATGTCGTCGGCGGCAGCGTTCCGCTCGGCCAGACGCGTCAGCTCCAGCGCCTCGTCGTAGCGGCCCTGCTCACGAACCGCGCGAGCAAGCCACGCCGCCATGGTCGAAAGGAAGAAGGTCTCGCCTAGCCTTTCGAGCATCTCGCAATCGGCGCGGAGTTCGCGTTCCGCTGCGGCGGCATCGCCCGCAAGGAGCTCGATCACCGCGAGATCCAGCGAGGCTGACGCGGCGCGAACGCCGAGCCCCAGGTCGCGCAGGACGGCACGCGCGCGCAGGCACATCTCGCGGGCAGTGTCGCAGTCACCGTTCATGGCGTGAAGCTGCGCGACCTTGCAGGCGATCAGGTTCTGCACCTGACGGTCGGGAAGATCCTCGGCGATCAAGGCTTTGCACTGCTCGATCGCCTGCTTGACCGGCGTCGGACCGTACAGCGCGCTCAGCGTTAAGCCCAGCGCGCTGCGCGTGATCAGGCGCTGGTCGCCGGCCAGGCGCGCGTGCTCGACGACCCTGGCGATGCTCGCGGCCGCCTCGCCGAGACGACCGCTGTTCTGCTGCACGAGGGCAACGAGGCGCCAGGCCTTGGCCACCTCGGAATGAGCACCTTCGCTCTCGAGTGCGGGAATGGTTTCGGTCGTCAGCAGCAGCGCAGAGTCGCTCCACTTGCCCGATTCGTCACTGTGCAGACGGAGCAGCAGCCTCACGAGCTCCGCCGAGGTCTTGACGCGACGGTCGCCGGCCCGCTCGGCCAGCGCCAGCGCCTGGTCGACGACGGCGCGCGCGTCGGCGAACTGGCCCATCTCGAGAAGCACTTCGCCGAGCTCCGGCAGCAGCGGCAGCCGCAGCGGATCAGGCTCGGCCAATATCGCCGTGGCGCGGCGCAGGAGGTTGGTGGCAGCGTGCATGTCACCACGGGCGAACGCGCGTCTCCCCGCGGAGGACAACCTGCGCGCTGCGTCACGGCCGAGCTCGCGACCCTTCTCGTCGAGTGGGCCGAGCTCGCCGAGGTAGCGCTGGGCCTGCTCCAGGTGGTAGCCCAAAATCTCCTCGAACTCGAGGCCGCGGCCGCGCTCGGCATTGATCCGGTCGGCCCAGCGAACGAAGTCGACGTGCAGGGTCGCGCGCACGCGCTTGAGCAAGCCGTTGTAGATCGTGTCGCGGACGAGGTGGTGGTGGAACCGGTAGATCGGATCCTCGTCGTGCATGGGCACCGGCTGCACGAACTGCTTGCGCGTCAGCGCCTGCAGATGCGCTCCGACCTCACTGTTGAGACGATCTGGCGCCATCGCGGCGACGGCCGACGACGGGAACTGCAGGCCGATGACCGACGCCGGCTCGATCGCGCTGCGCTCCTCGAGGCGCAGCTGGCCGAGGCGCGCTTCGAGGAGCGCCTTGATGGTCGGCGGGATCGCGATCTCGCGGTAGCCCGCGGTGCGCACCCAGCGACCGTCGCGAAGCTCGATCGCCTTGCTCTCGACCAGCATCGACAGCATCTGCTCGACGTAGAGCGGATTGCCTTCAGCCGCCGCGACGATGCGGCCGACGACATCCGCCGGAAGGCCCGTGGCACCGAGCAAGTTCTCGGCGATGCTCGCCGCGGCCGCGTCGGCAAGCGGACGCAGCACGAGCCGCAGCGACCGATCGCTTTCGCCCCACTGCGGGCGCTTGTCGAGCAGGTCGTGGCGCGCTGTGCAGAGCAGCAGGATCGGCGCCGAGTCGCTCGCCGAGAGGACATACTCGAGCAGGTCGAGGAAGGCAGACTCGGCCCAGTGAATGTCGTCGATCAGCGCCACTGTCGGTCCATGCATGGCGAGCGCCTCGAAGAACTTGCGCGCCGCCCACGCGATCTCGTGCGTCGGAAATGCGGCGTGGCTCAGGCCGATCGCCGCGGCGACGCGCGCGGCGACATCCGCGTCGGTCAGCAACTCGGCCAACTTGGCGCGCGCTTCCTCGGGCGGATCCCCGAAGAGGATGCCGGCCGCCTCACTGACCATCTCGCGCAGCGGCCAATAGGTGATGCCGTCTCCGTAGGCGAGGCAGCGGCCGCGCACCACGCAGGCGCTCGCGCCGGCGCGAGCGATGACCTCGCGCGCCAGTCGCGACTTGCCGATCCCGGCATCGCCGATCATCGTGATCAGTCGCGCCGACAGGGTTTCGGACACCTCGTGCAAAGCCTGGTCGATCGCGGTCAGCTCTTCCTCGCGGCCGACGATCGCGGTGTCGGGGCGCCGCACATGGCCGTCGAGGCCGCTCGCAGACACGAGGCGGAATGCCGGCACGCGCTCGGCCTTGCCCTTGAGCTCTTGCGGCTCGACTGCCTCGACCTGCACCGCATCTCGCACGAGCAGGTACGTCGTCTCACCGAGATAGATTTCGTTTTCCGGCGCGACCTGCTCGAGTCGCGCCGCGACATTGACGGCGTCGCCGGTGGCGAAGTTTTGGTCGACGGTCGGGTCGTCGTTGGCGACCACCTCCCCGGTGTTGACGCCGGTTCGATTGGCCAGGACCACGCCGTAGTGCGCGGCGAGGTCGTCGTTGACGGTGCGCAGCACCTCCCGCATTCCAGCGGCCGCGCGCACTGCGCGCAAGGCGTCGTCCTCGTGCTGCACCGGCAGGCCGAAGACGGCCATGATCGCGTCGCCAATGTATTTCTCGATCTTGCCGCCGTGACGCGTGATCTGCGCCGCCATGGCGGCGAAGTAGCGGTCCTTCACCTCGTGCAGCGCTTCGGGGTCGAGCCGCTCGCCGAGTTCGGTCGACCCTTTCAGATCGCAGAAGACGATCGAGACCGTTCGCCGAACCTCGTGGGTCGGCCGATGCGGTGGCGACGCCGCGGCGGCAACGAGCGGCGTGCCGCAAAAGCCGCAGAGGCGGAATCTCGACGGATTCTCCTCGTTGCACGCGGGGCAATTGAGCATGCGTCAAGTGTACGGACGCCTGGCGCGGTAGCGCCCCGGTTGTCGTCGGCGCAAGGGGCTTTTTTCGCTACTTCTTAGGGACCGCCGATCGGCCTTCACTTCCGCCCTGGGAAGGCAATATCGGAGGCCCGCGATAGGCATCGTCTGACGCCGCTGCGAGCTTCCTGCCGATGTCCTCGTCCGGTGGGCGGCGCGAAGCTGCCTCCATGGATACGCGAGAGATCAGGTCTCAGGTTCCCCGGACGTGGCGACGCTGCGCGTCGTGCGGTCGCTTCTTCTCGTTCCCGCTTTGGCGCTGGATTCCGCGCGAATGCCAGAGCTGCGGCAGCGCGATGCTGGTGCCATCGTCGCCGAGCATGTCGTTCTGGCGCCTGATGCACGACTGAACGTGTGTGTGCCCGCGCTATCGAGCTTGATGACAAATGTCATGGCTCTTGTCATGGCCGCGTCCCGCAGATCGGCCCGGACGTTCTTAAACACGTACATCCATAGGTTGCCCCGTCTCCACTAGTGCTTCAGAAGCACAAACAAGGCGATCCCGAAGGCTGCGACCACGACGGTTGCCACGAGTCGAATTCGCGCACGCAGATGGCGTGCGCGCTCGATGTCCTTATCCATACGTTCTCCATCAGCAGCCGGCGCAAAAGGGCTGTGCTGCGGAAGGGATTACCTCCCATCGTGAACACTATGCCAGCGCCCGGTCTTGCGCCACAGGAGCAAGTACCTCGCACACCGGGAGTTTTGTCCTGCGACGGCAGCTGCGGCTGGCCAGGTGGACGCAAGAATCGGATGGCGCGGCCCTCACGCGCGACGCTGGCAAGCCGCTCGCCCGCAACGTCGCCTCAGCCTGTGACTGCGTAGGCCGCCATGAACACCCGCACAGCCTCGCGCAGCAGTGCCTTGTTCTCGCGTGCGTCGGGCATCTCCAGCATCAGCAGACCGCGGATATGGCCGTCGCCCAGGAACATCGCCAGGAACAGGTCGGCTGCCAGGCGGGGGGTTCTCACCTTCAGTGTTCCGGCGTCGGTCGCGCGTCGCAGGTACGCGGCCAGCTCATTGTTCAGCCGCTCGGCTCCCTGCCGGTAGAACGCCCGGCAGGCTTCGGGATACGCACCCGCGGCGCCGTAGACCGAGCGGAACTTGCCCAGTGCGTCCTCTTCGCGCGTCAGCGCCAGGAACTGTTCGCCAACCGCCAGCAGCGCTTTGTGCGGCTGCAGCGGGTCCAGCGCTTCCACACCAGCAGAGCCGCCCATCACTCGGTCGGTGCGGTCCTGCACCACCGCTTCGAACAGCCCTTCCTTCGAGCCGAAGTTGCTGTAGATGGTCATCTTCGAGACGCCGGCTTCCGCCGCGATGGCGTCCAGGCTGGCGCGCTCCAGCCCATGGGCGAAGAAGTGGCTGCGGGCCGCTTCCATGATGCGTCGGCAGCGCTCGGGGTCGCGTGGTCGGCCGCGACGCGCGGCGGGCGGCGCGGGTTCGTCGTTTTGTGCCATGGGATTAATTTGTGGACTTGACAGTCCATTATAGGTGGCTATACTTACTGTACCAATAGGTCCAGTAAATGAAGCATCCCATGACGCCCCTCATGCATCGCCGCCGCGACCTTCGCCTGCGATCCAGCCGCGCTGCGTTGGGCGCCTTGGCGGTGACGATCCTGTCCGCCTGCTCGGCGCCCGCGCTACGGCCGCCGTCCCCCTCCGTGGCGCTGGCGGCCACCTTCTCGAACGGCACGACGCCCTCCGCCGCGCCGGCACTTGAGGATGCCTGGTGGGACGGCTTCGGCGACCCCACGCTGACCCGGCTCGTCAGCGAGGCCTTGTCCGCCAATCAGGACGTGGCCATGGCACTCCAGCGCGTCGCTCAGGCCCGTGGGGGTGCCGATGCGCAGGGTTCACGGCTGTGGCCCACCGTGGGGGTGCAGGCCTCTGCATCCCGCAGTGAGAGCGGGGTTCCCGAGCCCGTCAAGCAAGGCATGCCGGACACCCGCGCACTGCGCGCCGGCATCGACGTCGCCTGGGAGATCGACCTGGCGGGCGGCGTGCGCGCGGCGCGTGACGCCGCGCAGGCCGATGCGCAAGCCGCCGCGGCCGGTGTGACCGGAGCGCGCTTGCTGGTGGCCAGCGAGGTGGCCCGGCAGTACTTCGTGCTGCGCAGCGCCGAGGAGCGGTTGCGCATCGTGCTGGCCCTGGCCCATGCGCAGCGTCAGACCGCCGCCCGCGTGCAAAGCCGCCTGCGCGAAGGCCAGGCCAGCGCCTTCGACCTGGACCGCGCGCGTGCCGAAGCGGGCGCGCTGGATGCCCAGGTGCCGGCGCTGCGGATGCTGGTCGGTACCACGCAGACGAAGCTGGCCGTGCTGCTCGGCCGCAATCCGTCGGCGAGGGTCATTGAAGCCGACAGCGACTTCGCGTGGCCAGCGGCGCGCGCCATCGCAGCAGGCCAGCCCAGCGAGCTGCTGAGGCGCCGCCCCGACCTGGTCGCCGCCGAGGCGCGCGTCGGCGCCGAAGCGCTGCGCACCGCCGAAGCCCGCGCCCAGTGGTGGCCCAAGCTTTTCCTGAGCGCATTGATCGGGCGCGAGGACTTGCGGCTGAACGCACTCGATCTAGCGCCGGTTCACTTCTCCAACGTCGCCATGGCCTTTGCCGTGCCGATCTTCAACGCCGGCCGCATCGATGCCGGCATCCGCGTGCAGTCCGCGCGCGCCGATGAGGCCCTGCTGGCCTGGCAGAAGGCGGTGCTGGTGGCGGTCCAGGAGGTCGAGGACAGCCTGCTCGTCCGCTCGCAGGAGGCCGAGCGAAACGCCGCCCTCGCGCTCACCGTCGAGCACCGTCGCCGCTCGCTGCAGCGCGCCGAGTCGCTGCAGCGCGAAGGACAGATCGACCTGCTGGTCTTGCTGGACGTGCAGCGCTCCGTGCTGGCCAGCGAACTGGCCTTGTCGGACAGCCGCCTGCAGCAGGCGCTGGCCGACGTGCAGCTCTACAAGGCCCTGGGTGGGGGCGACGCACCCGCCGCCACGCAGGGACTCGGCGCTGGGCTCCCCACGACCCAGCCCGGTGCCGACATGACTTCTCTTGCCGCAAGGACGCCGCAATGAACAACGCATTGAACAGGATGATCTTCCCCGCCGTCTCGCTCTTGAGCATCGCAGCGGCCAGCCTGCTGCTGACGGCCTGCAGCGAACCGCCCGCACCGGTCGCCGCCGTGAAGCCGGTCTTCGTGACGACCGTGAAACCGGCCGACTCCGCACAGGTCCGCAGCTTCACTTCAGTCGTCCGTGCCCGCGTGGAGACGGAGCTGGGTTTTCGGACGGGAGGCAAGGTGGTCGAGCGGCTCGTGGAAGTCGGTGACAGCGTCAAGGCAGGCCAGGTCCTGGCCCGTCTGGATCCTGCCGATTACCAGCTGGCCGTGAAGGCGGCAGCCGACCAGGTGCAGGCCGCGTCCGTGGACGCGCAGCAGGCCGCTTCCGACGAGGCGCGCTTCCACCGGCTGCTGGCGGACGGATCGGTCGGCGCCGCCGACCACGAGCGGCAGAAGGCACGTGCCGACGCCGCTGCTGCGCGCCGGGATCAAGCGAATCGTCAGCTCGAGCTGGCGCGCAATCGCGTGGCCTACGCCACGCTGGTGGCCCCCTACGCGGGCGTCGTCACGACGCTGCGCTTCGAGCGCGGCCAGGTGGTGACAGAAGGCCAGCCCGTGCTGTCACTGGCCCGTGATGGCGAACGCGAGATCGTCGCTGACCTGCCCGAGGATTGGGTCGGCCGGGCGCGTAACCTGGTCGCCACGGCGGCCCCCTGGAACGATCCGAGATCGCAGGTCCGCCTCGTGCTGCGTGAACTCTCGCCGCAGGCCAGCGCGCAAGGCCGGACCTACCGCGCGCGCTATTCGGCCGCGCCCGAATCGCGCGCACCCGTGGCTGCGCTGCCGCTGGGCAGCACGATGCAGTTGACGCTGTCAGGACCGCAGGCCGGCCCCGCGACCGCGGTGCTGCCCGTGAGCGCCCTGGTCAAGGGCAGCGGCCCCGCCGGCGTGTGGACGCTGAACGCCAAGGGTTCGGGCCTCGTGTTCACACCGGTCCAGGTGGTGTCGAACGACGACGCCACGGTTCAGGTCACGGGGCTGACCACGGGCAGCAAGGTCGTCAGCGTGGGCGCTCAGAAGCTCGATGCAGGCACCACCGTGCGCGCGATCGAGCGCGCCCCCGATTCCGCAACGGCCACTGTTGCCAAGAGCAGCTCATGAAACGCTTCAATCTCTCCGAATGGGCCGTCACGCACCGGCCCATGGTGCTGTTCCTGATCATCGCGACGCTCATCGTCGGCGGCATCTCGTTCAGCCGCCTCGGGCGCCTGGAGGATCCGAACTTCGACGTGCCCCAGATGACGGCCATCGTCGTCTGGCCCGGCGCCACGGCGCAGGACGTGCAGGACCAGGTGCTCAACCGCATCGAGCGCCGCCTGCAGGAGCTCGACCACTTCGAGTACGTGCGCAGCTTCGCGCGCCAGGGCTATGGCGGCATCACGCTGTGGATGAAGGGCGGCAGCAGCAAGGAGGAGCTCGAGAACGCCTGGTACCAGGCGCGCAAGAAGATCGCCGACGTGCGCCAGGAGTTTCCCGAGGGCGTGCGCGGGCCGTTCTTCAACGACGAGTACAACGACCGCTACAGCGTGCTCTATGCGTTGAGCGCACCCGATCTCTCGATGGCCGAACTGCTGACGGTCACCGAGGACGTCAAGCGCCGCCTCCAGAGCGTGCCCGGTGCCGCCAAGGTCGACGTGCTGGGCAAGCAGGCCGAGCGCGTGTACGTGGAATTGTCGACCCGGCGCCTGGCCGCGCTCGGCATCCCGCCGACGGCAGTGTTCGACGCGTTGGCGCGCCAGAACCTGGTGACGCCTGCAGGTTCGGCCGACACCTCGCACGACCGCGTCCAGGTGCGGGTCGACGGTCGGCTGAGCAACGTCCGGGACGTCTCCAACGTCACGCTCGAGGTCGGCGGCCAGTTGCTGCGACTGGCCGACATCGCCACCGTGCGCGCCGGCTACGAGGACCCGCCCAGCTTCAGCATCCGTCACAACGGCGTCCCGGTCCTGGCCATCGGCGTGACCATGCAGCAAAACGGCAACGTGCTGGACTTCGGCAAGGCGCTGGAGCATCGGCTCGCGCAGATCCGGCAGGAGATGCCGGCCGGGGTCGAGATCCAGCAGTACGCCGACCAGCCGCGCGTGGTGGCGGAGTCGGTCTGGGAGTTCGAGCGCTCGTTCCTGGAGGCGCTGGCCATCGTGCTGGCCGTGTCCTTCCTGTTCCTGGGCTGGCGCACCGGCATCGTGGTCGCCGCGTCGGTGCCGCTGGTGCTCGCGCTGGTCGCGGCCGTGATGTATGCGGCCGGCTGGAACCTTGACCGCATTTCGCTCGGGGCCTTGATCATCGCGCTGGGCCTGCTGGTCGACGACGCCATCATCGCCGTCGAGATGATGGTGGTGAAGCTGGAGGAAGGCTGGGATCGCCTGCGCGCCGCCACCTACGCCTACACGTCCACCGCGTTTCCGATGCTGACCGGCACGCTGGTCACGGCCGCGGGCTTCATGCCGGTGGGCTTCGCGAAGTCGATCGCGGGCCAGTACGCTGGCGGCATCTTCTGGGTGGTGGGCGTGGCGCTCATCCTCTCGTGGGTCGTGGCCGTGGTGTTCACGCCGTACCTGGGCGTGCTGCTGCTGCCGAAGAAGCTGGAGAACCAGGCGAGCGGCACGCACCACGACGTCTACGACCGTCCCGTCTACCACCGGCTGCGACGCGTCGTCGACTGGGCCGTGCAGCATCGGACGTGGGTCCTGGTCCTCACCGTGTTGATCTTCGGCGTCGCCGGTGCCGGCATGCTGAAGGTGCAGCAGCAGTTCTTCCCCACGGCGTCGCGGCCGGAGTTGCTGGTCGACCTGCGGCTGCGCGAAGGCGCATCGTTCGCCGCCACCGAGCGACAGGTGAAGCTGCTCGAGGCGCGGCTGGCGAAGGACCCGGACATCGAGTTCTTCACCGCCTACACCGGTGCCGGCACGCCGCGCTTCTATCTGTCGATCCAGCCCGAATTGCCGAACCCCGGGTTCGCGCAGTTCGTCATCAAGACGGCGGGCACCGAGCAGCGCGAACGGGTGCGCTATCGCTTGATGAACCTGTTCGATCGCGACGAATTCCTGCCCGACGTCAACGCGCGCGTGCAGCGCCTGGAGTTCGGCCCGCCCGTGGGCTTCCCGGTTCAGTTCCGCGTCATCGGGCCCGACAAGGCCCAGGTGCGGGAGATCGCCTACCGCGTGCGCGACACGGTGCGCCAGAGCGCACTGGTACGCGACACACAGCTGGACTGGAATGAGCAGGTTCGCTCGATGCAGGTCCACGTCGATCAGGACAAGGCGCGGCTGCTGGGCCTGTCCACGGCAGACATCCAGGGCCTGGTCCAGACGACGCTGGATGGCGCGCCGGTGACGCAGATCCGCCGCGGTGAAGAGCTCGTCGATGTCGTCGTTCGCGCCACGCCCGAGGAACGCAAGAGCATCGGTCAGCTCGGCGACCTGCAGGTCTTCGCGCGCGGCGGGGTGAGCGTGCCCTTGTCGCAGGTGGCGCGCGTGGAGCCGAGCTTCGAGGAGCCGGTGCTGTGGCGGCGCAACCGCGACATGGCACTCACCGTGCGCAGCGACGTGGTCGATGGCGTACAGGGCCCGGACGCCACCGCGCACATCCGGCCGTCGCTCAAGCCCATCATCGACAGCCTGCCAGCGGGCTACCGCATCGAGGAAGGCGGCGCGATCGAGGAGAGCGACAAGGCCAACGACGCGCTGTTCGCCGTGTTCCCGGCCATGTTCGCCGTGATGCTGACGCTGCTGATGATCCAGCTGCAGAGCTTCTCGCGGCTGTTCATGGTGTTCATGACCGCACCGCTGGCGCTGATCGGCGTGGTGCCGGCGCTGTTGCTGTTCAACGCGCCGTTCGGCTTCGTCGCGCTGCTTGGCGTGATCGCGCTCGGCGGCATGATCATGCGCAACTCGATCATCCTGGTCGACCAGATCGACCAGGACATCGCGCGCGGCGTGGCGCCCTGGGCCGCCATCGTCGACGCCACCGTGCGGCGATCGCGCCCGGTGGTGCTCACCGCTGCGGCTGCCGTGCTCGCGATGATCCCGCTCACGCGCAGCGTGTTCTGGGGCCCGATGGCGATCTCGATCATGGGCGGCCTGGTGGTGGCCACCGCGCTGACCCTCGTCTTCGTGCCGGCGCTGTATGCCGCGTGGTTCCGCGTCCGGCGTGACAGCCCGGCGCAGGCATCGGCCGCTGCGCCGCTCGCAACCACGGCCGCACCCGCGGGCCATTGACACATTCATCAAGTTTTTGAGGAGACGAGCTTGTCTGCAACGACCGATTCCCAATCCGGAATTAGCATCCCAGGAACCACCGAACACTTTCTTGACCCGCTCGGGCCGGATCCCCGAAGCCGCGGTCGACTGCGTTACCTCGCGGGCGGAACGGGGGCGCCGTTGGTCCTGCTGCACACCGTACGCACGCAGGCCGAGCACTTCCGCCGCCTCATCCCGCTGGTCCAGGATCGGTACACGGTGTATGCGCTCGATCTGCCGGGCATGGGTTACTCGCAGATCGTGCCGGATGCTTCGTATGACGAGCCCGCGATGCGCGCGGCGGTAAAGAGCCTCATCACCCAACTCGACCTGCGCGACGTGACGCTGCTCGGCGAGTCGATGGGCGCGACGCTCGCCCTCACCACCGCGGCCGATCTGCGCGAGCGAGTGCAGCGGGTCGTGGCGATCAATGCCTATGACTACGCGGGCGGCATCGCGCGGTCCAGCCTCCTGGCCCGGTTCATCGTGACCGGCGTGCTTGCGCCGGGTATCGGCTCGACCGTCGCCGGAATCGAACCCAAGGCGATCCTGCGCGCCGTGCTGCGTGGAGGCCTCGGCGACACGGCCGCCCTGCACGACGACTACGTCGACGAATTGCTGAAGGTCGGACGCCGCCCCGGCTACCCGGTCGTCGCCCGCGCGGTGTACGGGAACCTGCCCAGCCTCATCGCGGCGCGTTCCCGGTATCCCGAGGTCAGCGCACCGGTCCATCTCATCTATGGAGAAAAGGACTGGTCACGACCGTCGGACCGACAAGCCAACAAGCAACTCCTTCCCGCGGCCGACTTTATCCAGGTGCCTGATGCCGGTCACTTCATCGTCCTGGAACGGCCGGATGTGCCCGCCAAGGTGCTGAACGACGCGATGCGGCTCGCATGCGTTCCGAAGGCCGCAGCCTGATGTCGCTCGGCGCGACTTCCCCTTCCTTGGCCCGAGACGCAAAGGATCAGACATGTTCGCCACTCGACGGATCTTCGCTGCTGCCCGCCTCGATCGCGCTCGAGGCCTTCGCATGACCTGCCTTGGTGTCTTCGCCCCGGTAGCCGCCAGCATCATGCCGGTCCTCGACAATCCTGCGGATTCCTTCAAAGGTCAATTGATCGGCGGGAATAAGGTCTGTCGGGGCCTGTAACTAGGCAACTTCGACGTCGAGCGCGTGGCCAGCTACACGCAGGTCGACGTCACCCGGCTACCGGCCAACGCGGGGAGCCGACGTCACCGGCTTCGCCGTCCGCTCTACGTCGGACTGCTGCCCGTGGCCGACGACCCCTGGCCGGCGCTGGACGACCCCAAGCAGCAGTCCGAGCGGCGAAACTCAACCAACCAGAACGGTCGTTCAGAGTGCCCAATCATGCGAGCCGGGCGACTCCACCATCGGAGACTCTGCGCTGCTCACCTTGTCCACTCGTCAATTCGCTGGCCGCTCCACTACGAGGCAGCGGGCCACAACTACCGAGCCCTTCACCGTCGGCACGTGCGTCAGGGCAGCCCTTGTTGCCACAGCCAGCCGTGCAGCCAAGCAAATGGTCCGATGACGCGTTCGGCGAGAGGTCGTGCTCGATGTGGAAATCGACGCAGTTCGGAGTGGTCATCGGGTACTCCAGACTGCTACGTCCACACTTCGATTCTAGGGATGGACGCGGACGTGGCTCGGACTACCCTGCCACTCCCATCCCTCATACAAGGGGTTGGCAGCGCAACCGGAACAGTGCCCGTGGAGCAGGACTCTGTACGGCGCTGGTGTTTCTCGCATTTGGCCTGTGGAGGTCAACCATGAAGACCGGACGATTCGTTGCCACTCTCGTCGCCATCCTGATATTCGGCGTCGTCGCCAACTCGGCCCATGCCGTACGCAAAGGAGCCGCGGCTCCCAACAGCTTTCCGGTCGTGTTCACGATCACCTCGTCGCAGTGCTCGAGCGTGCCGGCGGGGGCGGACGTGCGGGGCAACGGGTTGCAGACCAACATCGTCAATGTGCACGTCACGGGAAGCGTCATCCGCGAGATCGTCACATCGCACGCATACGGCACGGCCGTAGATCAATTGGGCAATACCTACGCCTGGAGCTACAGCGCGCAGCAAAACGCCACGAGCTCGGATGGGCAGAACTGGGCTGGCTCGTTCGTGGATCACTTCTCGCTCGCCGGCAGCGGGCCTGTGCACATCGTGGCGGGATTCGTCGGCAACGTCAGGTTCAATGCGACCACGTTTGCCATCACGCCCAGCACCGTGATCGGCGACCCGATCGGCTTTGACGATCTCAGTCCCCACTGCGATCCGCTATAGCAGATCACAGCGGCTGCTCGGCGAGGGCGCCAGCGATGGGTGATGCCGGACGATCTTGCTGGCTACGCGTCGCGGGAGCAACGGTCGCCGCCGCTGTGGCCTGCACCGCTGCCGTCTGGTGGGGCCACACTCACGCCGCGGGCGACGCGGCCGGCAATCTCGACCAACTCCTCAGCGCGACGCTGAAGCGCGCCGGCTTCACCGGCACCATCGAGTCGTCGCTGCCAGCGCGCCTCGGCCGGCCCGTGGACTCGCGGCTGGCCGACCTCGGACGGGTCCTCTTCTTCGACTCTATTTCCGCCTTGCACAACGACAACAGTTGCGCGGGCTGCCACGCGCCGGCCACGGGCCTCGGCGACAGCCAATCGATCGCCATCGGCATTCAGAGCAACCAAGTGGCGGGCAGCCATCGCGCCGGGCCGCGTAACCAGCGCCGTACCCCGACCGTTGTCAACGCGGCCTTCTACCCGAACCTCATGTGGAACGGCCGCTTCTCGGCGCCTTCGGCCAACCCGTTCGACAACTCGCAAGGCTTCGCGTTTCCCTTGCCCGAAGGGGTGACGCGATTTCCCCCCCTCGACCCGGTCGTGACGCACCTGCTCATCGCACAGGCGCATTTGCCGCCGACCGAACTGGTCGAAGTTGCCGGCTTCACCGGGACACGCGGCACCGTCGGCCCACGCTTCGATGCGTTCGACGATGGCCTGGGAGGCATTGTCCCGCCACCGGACGCCAGCGGCTCTCGCAACGAACCGATCCGCCAGGAGGTGCTGGCACGACTGAACGGCAATGCGAATTACCGCCAGCGCTTTGGCGACCTGTTCCCCGCCGTCAATGCCGGCGCCCCGATCGACTTCACGATGTTTGGCCGCGCGATCGCCGAGTTCGAGTTCAGCGTCGTGCGCGCGAATGCACCCATCGACCGTTTTGCTCGTGGCGATTACACCGCGATGAAGGCGGCCGAGAAGCGCGGTGCGCTCGTGTTCTTCGGCAAGGGGCGCTGCGTCTCGTGCCACGCGGTTGCAGGCACGTCGAACGAGATGTTCAGCGATTTCCGCATGCACAGCATCGGCGTGCCGCAAGTCGCGCCGCGCTTCGGCGTGGGCCTGGGCAACGTCATCTTCGACGGGCCTGGTGAAGACGAGGACTTCGGGCTCGAACAGATCACCGGCGATGCGTCTGACCGGTACAAGTTCCGCACGTCACCGCTACGCAATGTAGCCCTGCAGCCAGCGTTCTTCCACAACGGTGCCTACACGCGTCTGGAGGACGCGGTTCGGCATCACCTGGATGTGGTTGCATCAGCAAGGGGCTACGACCCCCGGCGGGCCGGGGTGAGTAAAGATCTGCAGCGGCTCGGCCCAATCGAGGCCGTGCTCGCCTTCATCGATCCCGTGCTGGAACGCCCGATCCCGCTGACCCAGTCCGAGTTTGAAGATCTGGTCCGGTTCGTGCGCGACGGCTTGCTCGACCATCGCGCGGGGCCGCGGCAGCTGTGTGTCTTGATTCCGGATGCCTTGCCCAGCGGCAGGCCGCCGCTGAAGTTCGAAGGCTGCGAAGGACAGCGCTGATCCGCCTGCTGTCGATGGCATCGTCGACAGACGTTGTAGCGGCTACTTGTCCTCGGAGCCGACGGCTTTCGTATCGTGTGGGGCGATGTTGAGCAGTGCGAATACACGGGCGCTGTCAAGAATGGTCAGACCGTTCGCTCCGACTGCCGCCTGAGCCGCGCACTTCCAGGGGACCCGTTCGAAGGGCATGAGCAGGACCATGCCGACCGAATGCAGGACGAGTGGAAGAGCATTGGTATGAGTAGCGCGCCGACCTACCCAAGCACTACGGCTTGTCGCAAAACAGCCTTTCATGACTGTCTCCTTCTGGCCGAGCGTTGCCCGCGTGGCCGCACAATAACGCGGTGTTTGGCGAAGAACGAAACGGGACATCACGCTGTCCTCAGTCTTCAAACGAATAGGCAGGCGCCGACACCACGGAAGCCGATAGCTCGGCCACAACCAATTCCTCCGCCATAGAGTCGACTCCAGCGGCGTCGCTCAGCATTCCATGGCGCTTCAACAGCGTCCGCAGTGTGTTTCGCGTGATGCCCAGGAGGCGCGCGCTCCGAACCTGATTTTCATGGCAGCGGGCAAATGCCCGGCGCACGAGCAAGGCCTCGAAGGTCTGGAACAAGTGCGGCTGGTTGGCCTCGATGACGCCATCGATGGCTTGTTCCAGCGCTGCGATGCAGTCCCCTGGGGCTGGCGCGAAGTGCAACACGCCATGCGCACTCGCATCGGCAGTGTCTTCCCGCGCCGGCGTCTCGGTGGGGCGTGCGGCGCCCGTGCGAGCCAGCGGCGAAAAGCGAAAATCCGTCGCGCGCACGTTGCCGCCGCGGCAGACGATCAACGCGTAGTGAATGACGTTCTCCAGCTCGCGGATGTTGCCGGGCCAGCCGTAGGCCAACAGCGCGCGCTGGGCTTCGTCGCTCAGGCGCGTGTCATCCAAACGCAGCTTGTCCGCATACACATTCATGAAGTGACGCGCGAGCGGCAGGATGTCGCCCGGCCGCTCGCGCAACGGCGGCAGGCTGACCGACGCCACGCTCAGCCGGTAGTACAGATCGGCCCGAAAGTGCTGAGCTTCCACGGCGCGGTGCAGCTCGACATTGGTCGCCGCGACCAGCCGCACGTCGATCGGTGTCGCGCGGCGTGAGCCGAGCCGGACCACCTGGCGCTCCTGCAGCACACGCAGCAGCTTCACTTGCAGCGCGAGCGGCAGGTCGCCGATTTCATCGAGAAACAAGGTGCCGCCGTTGGCCGTCTCGAACCAGCCGGCGCGCGCCTGCGAGGCGCCGGTGAAGGCGCCGCTCTCGTGGCCGAACAGCTCGGCGTCGATCATGGTCTCGCTGAATGCGCCGCAGTTCACCGCCACGAACTGGCCGCGGCGTCCGCTGCACTTGTGGATGTGGCGCGCGATCAATTCCTTGCCCGTGCCGGTCTCTCCAATCACCAACGCCGTTGCTTCGCTGCGCGCGATGCGCTCGACCTCTTCCAGCAGCGCGACCGACAGCGGATCGTGAAAGAGCAAAGCCTTCGCGCGGATCGACAAGGCCATCGATGCGGGTTCAGGGAAAGTCAGGAGTTGGTTGACGGTCATAGCCAGCACAGACCTCTGCATGCAACGGATCGCGACCATAGGGGCAACGCGGCGCATCACCAACATATGTTTTCGACTTTGCATATGCGGGGTCCTCTCGTTGTTGCATCCCCAGCAGCGCGGATCGAGAAATGATGGATTCGCAACAGCGCAAGGCGTTGCAGATCGAACAGCAGCGCACGCGCGTCGCATAAGCGCAAATGCTCGGCGCACACAGGTATTCAGAGCAAGAACTGGTGGCGAATCGTGCGCATGTTGCGGCGCTGTCGGTGCTGGCGCGGTAGTTGCGAATAGCCGTGCCGCCATCGCTGACTGCACCTCCTCACAAGCACCACATTTCAGACACCGGAACATGCGAATGAACAAGCTCCTGCACCTGCCCTTGCTGCTCGGCCTGACAGCCGCGACCGCATTCGCAGTCGAAGACAAGCCGGCGGCGATCGACGCGAAGTCGGCCATCAAGGCCTGGTCGCCGTATCAGTCGGTGAAGCGCCCGGAGCTGCCGGCCGTGAGGCAGAAGACGTGGGTCCGCACACCGGTCGACGCGTTCGTGCTGGCACAACTCGAGGCCAAGGGCTTGAAGCCTTCGCCGGATGCAGACCGCGGTGCCTACATCCGACGCGCCACACTCGATGCCTGGGGCCTGCTGCCCACGCCGGAAGAGGTCCAGGCCTTCGTCAACGACAAGTCGCCGGACGCCTACGAGAAGCTGGTGGATCGTTTGCTCTCGTCCCACCACTTCGGAGAACGGCAAGCGCGCCGCTGGCTCGACTTGGCGCGCTACGCCGACAGCGCCGGCTTCCAGAACGACAACACGCGCCCAAATAACTGGCGCTACCGCGACTACGTCATCGACGCCTTCAACCAGGACAAGCCGTTCAACCGCTTCGCCCAGGAGCAGATCGCCGGCGATGAACTCTGGCCCGACAGCCAGGACGCCAAGATCGCCACCGGCTTTCTGGCGGGCTACCCCGACAACAGCAACTCGCGCGACCTGGTGCAGCGCAAGTACCAGATCGCCACCGACATGACCGACCTGGTCGGCGAGACCTTTCTGTCGGCCACGGTCGGCTGCGCGCGCTGCCACAACCACAAGGCGGACAAGGTGAGCCAGAAGGAGTACTTCCAGCTCCAGGCCTTCTTCGCCAACACCAGCGTCGACGAGAAGGCGCCGCTGGCCCACAAGAGCGAGGCTGATCTCGAGTACGAGAAGGCGCAGGCCGCGTACCGCGAGGCCACCAAGGACATCCGCGCCCAGCAGAAGGCGATCCTCGACAGCGTGCGCGAGAAGGGCGAGAAGTACCACAAGGAGCGCTACCTGACCGACAGTCGCGAGGCCATCTTCAAGCCGCAGAACGACTGGACGCCGCTGGACCGCTGGGTGAACTTCCGCCTGAAGAGCGTGACGACCGAGAACGACATTGCAAACTTTCTGAAGTACTCCGCCACCGAAAAGGACGGCCCGGAATACGAGGCCGCGAACGTCGACAAGTGGAAGCAGTATGAGCAGCTGACGGCCGAGCTGAAGAGGTTCGACAAGCTCAAACCCAAGGGCGGTTCGGTCACGTACACCACGGCCACCGAGCTGGGGCACCCCGAATCCCCGCCCACGTATCTGCGTTTCGGCGGCGTTCACGAGCGCCCGCAGGAAGAAGTGCAACCGGCCATTCCGGCACTCTGGGCCAACGGCGAGAAGGCGCAGATCGCGCCGACGGCGACTTCGTCAGGCCGGCGCACCGCGCTCGCCAACTGGATCGCCAGCCCCAGCAACCCGCTGACGGCACGCGTGTTCGTCAACCGCGTCTGGAGCCAGTACTTCTCGACCGGCATCATCAGCAGCGTGGCCGACTTCGGCCGCGCCGGGCAGAAGCCCACGCATCCGGAACTGCTCGACTACCTGGCCGACGATTTCGTCAAGCAGGGCTGGAGCGTGAAGAAGCTGGAGCGCCAGATCCTGCTGTCCAGCGTCTACCGGCAGTCGTCGGCGCAACGCGATGACGCCCTCAAGGCGGACCCGGAAAACAAGCTGCTCGCCGTGTTCCCGCGCAAGCGCCTGGAGGCCGAAGAGATCCGCGACTCGCTGCTTTATGCCTCGGGCCAGCTCGTCGACAAGGTCGGCGGCCCGGCCGTGTTCCCGCCGGTGCCGGGCAACCTGAACGCGGGCAACCTGTGGGAGGTCTCGAAGGACGAGAGCGACTACCGCCGGCGCAGCGTCTATGTCTTCGTGCGGCGCAGCGTGCCGTATCCGCTGATGCAATCGTTCGACCCGGCCAACCCCTCGCAGCCGCATCACAAGCGCGACGTGACGACGACGCCGCTGCAGGCGCTCACGCTGTTCAACAGCGACATCGTGTTCGGCTGGTCACAGGCACTCGCGGGCCGTGTGATCCGCGAGGCCGGCAACGACGAGTCGGCGCAGCTGAACCGGCTCTACCAGGTGCTGTTCTCGCGCGACCCGAACAAGGCCGAGAGGCTGGCGTTGAAGGAATTTTTGAACACCGACGAGAAAGCCATCCAGCGCAAGGCCTCGAACGGCAAGTTCGAAGTCGCCATCCCCACCGGTCTGAGCGAGGCGCAGCAGGCCAACCCGATCCGGGCGGCCGCGTTCGTCGACCTGGTTCACACGGTCGCGAACTCGAACGACTTCGCCTACCGGTTCTGAGCGACTCGCTCTTCAAGACATCCACACAGAAGGAAAACATCATGAGTACCGATTCATCACGCCGCGACTTTCTGCTCAAGAGCGGCCAGGGCCTGGGCGGCGCCGCACTGACCGGCCTGATCCCCGGCATCGGCGCGTTCGGTGCCGCGAGCGCGGCCGAGCTGATCGATCCGCTCGCGCCCAAGCCAGCGCACTTCCCGGCCAAGGTCAAGTCGGTGATCTGGCTGCACATGAACGGCGCACCGAGCACGCTCGATCTCTACGACCACAAGCCCGATCTGGTCAAGCTCGCCGGAACAGAAGTTCCCGCGTCCTTCCTGAAGGGCATCAAGACCAGCACCCAAGGCGGCGTGGGCAAGCTGTACGCATCGAACCGGACCTGGAAGCAGCACGGCGAGAGCGGCGCCTGGTTCTCCGACCTCGTGCCCAGCATCGCGCAGCACGCCGACAAGCTGGCGTTCATCAAGTCGAGCATGACCGTCGGCGCCACGCACGACATCTCGATCCTGAAGCTCAACACCGGCGACCTGAACCCCGGCCGGCCGTCGCTGGGCGCGTGGGTGACGTATGCGCTGGGCTCGGCCAACCCCGACCTGCCGCCTTACGTCGTGCTCTACAACGGCAAGAGCGAGCCGAGTGCCGGTTCGGTGAACTGGAGCTCGGGCTTCCTGCCCGCGGTGTACCAGGGCACGGCGTTCCGGCCCGGCGCCTCGCCGATCCTGTACCTGGAGCGCCCCGAGTTGCGCGCCGCGAGCCAGCAGCGCAACTCGCTCGATCTGCTCAAGCGGCTGAACACGCTGGGCGCGGCCCAGCACCCGGCCGACACCGAGCTGCTCGCGCGCGTGCGCTCGTACGAGCTCGCCGACCGCATGCAATCGGCCGCGCCGGAGGCGGTCGACCTGGCCAAGGAGTCCGACGCCACCAAGGCGCTCTACGGCCTGGACGACCCGACCAGCGCGAGCTACGGCACGACGCTGCTGCGTGCGCGGCGCCTGGTGGAGCGCGGCGTGCGCTTCATCCAGGTCGTCTCGGGCGCGCCCGACGGCGAGACCGAATACACCAGCTGGGACGCGCACAGCGACCTCGAGAAGAACCACGGACTGATGGCGCGCATGGTCGACAAGCCGATCGGCGGGCTGCTCGCCGACCTGAAGTCGCGCGGACTGCTGGAGTCGACGCTGGTGGTGTGGACCTCCGAGTTCGGCCGCACCTCGTACGGCCAGAGCGGCAATGGCCGTGATCACAACGCCTGGGGCTACACGCAGTGGCTGGCCGGTGCCGGCATCAAGGCCGGCTTCACCTACGGCGAGACCGACGAGATCGGCCTGCAGGTCGCCGACAAGGACAAGGCCGTGGACACCTACGACCTGCACGCGACGGTGCTGCAACTGCTGGGGCTGGATCACCTGAAGACCACCTTCCTGAACAACGGCCGCTCGGAACGCCCGACGGTGGTGTACGGCAAGGTCATCAAGGAACTGCTCGCCTGATCGGGCGGAAGACCACGCACGCATGCGAAGAGCCCTCGTTGTACTCGGGGCGCTCCTGGCCTTGGCCGGGACTGCCCGATCCGATCAAGCAGAACTCGACACCGACTTGATGCACAGCATCGAGGACAGCAATAAGAGCCTGGCGTCCAACATCGCCATCAGGGCAGGCAAGGGCGCCAGCTCGGATGCCAAGGAGCTGGCCGAGATGTTTGCGCAAGTCGAGGCGTTCTACGTCAAGCGCGGCGACGCCGCCGATGCGGTCGAGCTGGCGAAGAAGAGCCGTGCGTTGAGCGCGCAGATCCTGCAGTCGGTCTCCACCAGCGACTTCGGCGCCGCCACCAACTCGGCCACCACGCTGTCCAGAACCTGCAAGACCTGCCACAACTACTACAAGAAATCCTGAAAGGCTTTCACCATGAAACGCAATGTGCTGGCGGGCTTGTCGGCTGCCTTGTTCGTCTCGTCCGCATTCGCCGCGCTGAAGGAAGGCGACGCGGCGCCGGCCTTCACCGCACGCGCCTCGCTGGCCGGCAAGGCGTTCGACTTCTCGTTGAAAGAGAGCTTGAAGAACGGCCCGGTCGTCGTCTACTTCTATCCTTCCGCATTCACCGGCGGCTGCAACCTGCAAGCCCACACCTTCGCGGTCAATCAAGAGAAGTTCGCTGCCGCCGGCGCGACCATCGTCGGCGTGTCGCTGGACAACATCGCGCGGCTCAACGACTTCTCGGCCGACCCGGAATACTGCGCCGGCAAGATCGCGGTGGCGTCGGATGCTGACGGGCGCATCGCCAAGGCCTACGACCTGGCGGTGCGCGCTGCGGTCGCGGGCCGCAAGGACACGCGCGGTGCCGACATCGATCATGACTCGACCGAGCGCACCACTTTCGTTGTCACGCGTGACGGCAAGGTCGCCGCCACGGTGGGTGGGCTGACGCCGGTCGCCAATGTCGAGCGGGCGTTGGAGGTGGTGCAGAAACTCGCGGCCACCGCGCGGTGATCGGAGCACTACGCAAATCACACGCAGCCCACCTCGTCTGGATCGGCGCCATGTGTGCCTTCGCGTGCGCCGTTGCCGCACCGCGCGGCGACGCTGTCGTTGGCAAGGAGAAGGCCGATTCGGAGCGCTGCATCGAATGTCACAGCCCCGACCCGCGACTGAGCGGCCCAGACAACGGCACCGGCGGCCGGTTCGCCAAACTCACGGGCCAAGCGCCCGACTACCTCGTGAAGCAGCTCCGCAACTTCCGCAGCGGCGAACGCCGGCACGACTTCATGGCCATGATGGCGCGCAGCATCGATGACGCAGCCGCCGCCGACATCGCGGCCTACTTCGCCAGCCTGCCGGTGATGCGCGGAGACGGTAGCGGTGCTGCGCCGGTGGCGCGCGAGTTCTACGTCGCCGCCTGCGTCGAATGCCATGGCGAGGCGGGCAAGGGTGGCAAGACCATCAGCGGCGTGAACGCGCCCGTGATCGGCGGCCAGGACCAGCGCTACCTCGAAAAGCAGCTGACCGATTGGCGCAGCGGCGAACGCCGCAACAGCCCGGACGGCGCGATGAACCGCGTCACCAAGGCCCTCACCGACGACGAGCTCCGAACACTCGCAAGTTACCTCGCCGGCCTCTAGACCTGGCCCATTTCCCTCCCATCCCAACTCGCCACGACCACCATGACCCCAACGTCTCGCATCCTCGCCATTGCCGCCACCACGCTGACGATCGCCGCCGCCTCGCTGACCGCCATCGCGCAGCAGGCCCCCAAGCCCGAGCAGCTCATCAAGTGGCGCCAATCGGCGTATCAGGTGGTGGGCTGGAACACCGGCCGCATCAAGGCTTCGCTCGATGGCCAATACAACAAGGACGAGGTCGCGAAGGCCGCCAACACCATCGCCGCGATCGCCAACACCGGGCTGGGTGCCTTGTTCCCACCCGGCACCGAACAGGGCAAGGGCTGGCACGACACGGCGGTCAAGCCCGAACTGTTCCAGGACGGAAAGAAGGTCGGCGAATACGCCGCCAACTTCAGCCGCGAGGCCACCGAGCTCGCCAAGGTCGCGGCCGTCGGCGACCCGGCCGCGGTCAAGGATCAGTACGCGAAGCTGACACGCACCTGCAAGTCCTGCCACGACGATTTCCGGGCCAAGGACTGATCCCTTCATCGACCACCTCATCAGAGAACCTCATGACACATCGCATGACCCGAACCACCAACGCACTGTGCGCAGCGCTCGCCTTCGCACCCTTCATCGCCATGGCCCAGACCGCCGCGGCACCGACCACGCCCGCATCGCAAGCCGCCGATGCCGCCAAGCTGTTCAGCTTCTTCGTCACCAGCGAAGGGGCAGGCAAGGGTGCGGAGCTGGGCGGCCTGGCCGGCGCCGACGCCCACTGCCAGAAGCTGGCGGCGGCCGTCGGTGCCGGCCAGAAGACCTGGCACGCCTACCTGAGCACGCAGGCGCTTGATGGCCAGCCGGCCGTCAACGCGCGCGACCGCATCGGCGCGGGCCCCTGGTACAACGTGCGCGGAGCGGTCGTGGCCCGCAACCTGTCGCATCTGCATGGCGACACGCTGGACGAAGCCCGGCTCGGCAACAACCTGACCTGGGCCACCGCGTTCAGCGAGAAGAACGAGCCCGTCAAGCGTGCCGGCGACAAGCCCAACGAACACGACATCCTGACCGGCTCGCAGCCGGACGGCCGCGCCTACACCGACAGCGCCGACCACACGTGCAGGAACTACACGAGCAGCGCGGCAGACGGCTCCGCACAAGTCGGCCATTTCGACCGCACCGGCGGCGGCAACACGTCGTGGAACTCGACGCACCCGAGCCGCGGCTGCGGTCAGGCGAATCTGGTCGCCACCGGCGGCGCGGGCTTGCTCTACTGCTTCGCCGCTCTATAAACTGAACCATGACCATCGCTCCCGCCACTTCGCGTCGCCAATGGCTGCGCGGCGCCTCGGCGCTGGCTGCAGGCAGCCTCATCGGCGCATCACCCAGCCACGCCGCGAACGCCAGGCCGCCCAACATCGTCTTCATCCTGGCGGACGACCTCGGCTGCGCGGACCTCGGCGTCTACGGCCAGACCGACTACCCAACGCCGCATCTCGACCGCTTGGCGGCGCAAGGCCTGCGGCTCACGCAGGCCTACGCGAACTCGGCCGTCTGCTCGGCCACGCGCTTCGGCCTGATCACCGGGCGCTATCAATACCGGCTGCGCGGCGGCCTGGAGGAGCCCATTGCCGGCGCCTCGGACACGGTGGGGCTGCCGCCCGGCCACGCCACGCTGCCGTCGCTGCTGAAGCGCGCGGGCTACGCCACCGCCTTGTTCGGCAAGTGGCATCTGGGATTCCTGCCGACCTTCGGCCCGCTCAAGAGCGGCTATGACCGGTTCTTCGGCAACTACGGCGGCGCGATCGACTACTTCACGCACAAGCCCGGTGTCGGCGACAAGGTCAAGGAAGACCTGTTCGAAGGCGAGGTGCCCGTGCATCAGGTGGGCTACTACACCGACCTGCTGAGCGAGCGTGCGTCCGACTATCTGCGCGAGCGCAAGGCGGCCGCGCAACCGTTCTTTCTGTCGCTGCACTTCACCGCACCGCACTGGCCGTGGGAAGGGCCGGGCGACGAAGCGGTGTCGCGCGAGATCGGCAACATCTTCCACTACGACGGCGGCAATCTGGCCACCTACGCCAAAATGGTGACGGCGCTGGACGCCGCCGTCGGTCGCGTGCTCAAGACCCTGGACGAACAAGGCCTGGCGGACGACACCATCGTCATCTTCACCAGCGACAACGGCGGCGAACGCTTCTCCAAGACCTGGCCCTTCAGCGGCCAGAAGACCGAACTGCTGGAAGGCGGCATCCGCGTCCCGGCCATCATCCGCTGGCCCGGCCGCGTGAAGGCGGGTCAGGCCAACGACCAGGTGGCGATCAGCATGGACTGGCTGCCGACGCTGCTGGCCGCTGCCGGCGCGGCGCCCGACCCGGCCACGCCGCCGGACGGCGAGAATCTCTTGCCCGTGCTGCTCGGCGAGCGCACGAGCGCGCCGCGCACGCTGTACTGGCGCTACAAGGCCAACGCCCAGCGGGCCGTGCGTTCAGGCAACTGGAAGTACCTGAAGATCAACGACAACGAGTTCCTCTTCGACGTGGTCGTCGACCAGCGCGAGCGTGCCAATCTGGCCGCCAGGCACCCGGATGTGTTCGAGCAATTGCGGCGCCAATGGGAAACCTGGAACACGTCGATGCTGCCCATCACGCCGGAGGTACGCACGCATTCGTTGTCGCCGAAGACCCAGGCCGACCACTACGTTCCACAGCGGACCGACTGATCGATTAGCCCCGGTTCAGCGCCTTGATCAGCGGCAGCAGCGTCTTCTCGATGACCTCTCCCGTGACCGGCCCGGTGAGCTTCAGGCGCACCACGCCGGCCTTGTCGATCACGTAGGTCTCGGGCACGCCGTAGATGCCGTAGGCGATGCCGGCCTTGCCCCTGGTGTCGAGGATGGAGAGCCGATACGGATCGCCATGCTGTGCCAGCCACTGGGCGCCTGCGGGCCGCGTGTCCATGTAGTTCAGGCCGACGATGGGCACGATGCCGCGCTGCGCCAGATCGAGCAGCAGCGGATGCTCGCGTCGGCACGGCGCGCACCACGAGGCCCAGACGTTGAACAGCCACACGCTGCCGCGCATGTCTTGCGGGCCGAAGGTCTTGTCCGGGCGGTCCAGTTGCTCAAGTGCAAAGGCTGGTGCCGGTCGGCCGACGAGGGACGGCGGTGCCGCCTGCGGCTCGAGATTCAGGCCTGCGATCAGCAGCAGCCACAAGCCGATGCGCGGGCCTACCACGCCGGCTTGGGCGCTGCAGCCGCTGCCGGCTTGCTGGCTGCCGATGGCATGGCGCCACTCACCGCAAACACCGCGGCCAACGCAATCGCGAGTGCAATGACGAAGGCGAGCGGGCCGCCGTGTTCTGTCGACTCGCCGGTCTCCACCTCCTTCCAACCCGTCAGCATCGGCTTGATGAGCTTGTCCTTCTTCAGGCCGACATAGAACGCGATGGCCGCGATGTGCAGTGCCAGCAGTACCAGCAGCACGTTGGCGAACTGCTTGTGCAGGCCCGTCAAACGACCGGCGAGCGCCTCGTCGACGAGATTGAACAAGGGCCCGCTGAAGGCGATGTCGTCATTGCTGAACAGACCGGTGCCGGCCTGCGCGGCCAGCAAGGCGAGCAGCGCAAAAACCGACAAGGCACCGAGCGGGTTGTGGCCCACACCGGCCCAGCGGCCGCGCAGATAGGCCTTGAGCTTGGCCGGCGTGGGCGCGAAACGAACAAAGCGCGCGTGGGTCGAACCGATGAGCCCCCACACGAGTCGGAATACGACGAGCCCGACGATGGCAAGGCCGGCTTGGCCGTGCAGCGTCATCCAGTTGCCGCCCAACTCGCCGGTGACGACCGCCGTGCTCACCGCCAGCACGAGCGACCAGTGGAAGACGCGGACCGGGAGGTCCCACAGGCGAATACGCATGCGCTTTCGGGCGACCTGCGCAGCCTCCGCGACGTGATCGATATCGACGGCTCGACTCATTGCACCGCTGCCGCAGCGGCCTGCTTCACCGGCGCGCTCACCCGAACCACGGCCGTGCCGCCTTGGGCTTCGTAGTCTTCGGAGCCGGTCGCACCGGCGACCTTGAAGCCCTTGCTCGCCAGCAGGTCGCCGACATCGCCCGCGCGGTGCGCGTGGTTGGACACGGTCAGGATCGTGCGGTCTTTGGGGATGTAGGCCAGCGCCGATTCGATCTGCTTGGCCTGGATGTTGAGGTAGACCGGAAAGCTCCCCTTCGCGGTCAATTCATCGGGGCGGCGCACGTCGATCACGACCAGCTTCTGCGGCTTGGCCAGCAAGGCATCGACCGCGGCGCGGTCCAGTCGTTTGACCTGGTGCGTCCACACGTCAGTGGCCGCCGCGGACGACTGCGCCGATGCGGCGAATGCGCACAGGCCGAGGACGACGACGGCGAGCAAGTTCTTCGAAAGGTTCATGACAAATCGCTTTGCTTGTGAAGAGATGGTTGGACACGACCCGAAGAGCAACAAGCGCGCCAAACAGTCCGGCCCCGGAGTGCGCAAACGACTCGCTGCATATCGAACAGCGGCGCTGCTGACTACCCAGCACTGGAGACATTGCAGTTGCTCGTTTGACAGCAAAGACGATCGCGAAACAGGCGATTGCCCGGTCATTTGCCATGGCATGCGTTCTGCAAAGTGGTGAGCTCCATCTCGCCAGCCCACAGGAGTCTCATCGGTGCCCGGATTCAGAACAACAGCCCTCGCTGGCGCCGTCTTGCTCGCGTTGTCCAGCACATCTGCACATGCCCAATCGGCGGCGCAGCTGAAGAAAGAACTCGATGCGCTGCGCAAACAAGTCCAACTGCTCGCCGAGCAAGCCAAGCCCGCTGCCGTGGACCCGAAGGAAGTCGCCGACCTGCGTCAGCAAGTCAAGGAGCTCAAGGAGCAGCTCAACGCGCAGGCCGCACCCAAGGGCGCAACGGTGGTGGCGGCCGATGCCGATCAGGCCACACGCGATGCCAACACACCGGCCACGCAGGCCGACATCCAGGGCGTGCGCGCCGACTTCGAGAACTACAAGTACGAGACCGCGCGCAACTTCGAACGCAAGGTGCCTTCGGTCACGCGCAACACCACGATAGGCGGGACGATCCAGGTGCGTGCGAGCTGGCAGAACCCGGCGCAGAACGCCGGCGTCGACAACGGCGCGACCGGCGGCAACACGACCTACCAGGCCACGCCGCGGCACACGGGCTTCGACGTGCCTTCGGCCACGCTGTCGTTCGCGGGCAACCTGTTTCGCGACTACAAGGAAGGCAAGAACCTGAGCTACCTGCTCGGCTTCGCCACCGGCAGCAATTTTTCCGGCAACCCGCAGTCGACCAACAGCGCGACCCGCACACTGGGCGTGTCGTCTCCCAACGGCAACCAGTTCAACGTCACCAACGCTAGCCTCGCGTACAGCTTCTTCCCAACCAATGGCGGACAAGAAGATGCCAAGGGAACGCTGACTGCCGGCCAGCAGCTCGTGCCCTTCGGGCTCGAAGCGCAGGCCAACGAAGAGATCCGCCCGGTCATCAATTCGGCCCAGTTCACCTCCGCGCTCAGCGGCATCAACACGCGCCAGATCGGGCTGATCTACCGCGGCGATTCGTTCGTCAACGTCGACTACACCAACAACTACCGCTCGACCTTGCTCGAGTACGCGTTCGGTGTCGTCAACGGCAGCGGCCCGAACAAGTCCGACAACAATGGCAAGAAGGACTGGGTCGGCCGCGTCGCGTTCACGCTGCCAGCCGACTACAACAGCTGGCTGCGCGAGTTGAAGCTCGGCGTGTCGTACTACAAGGGCTACAACAACCTGGCCAACACGACGTCGAATGCCGTGGTGCAGATCGCCAACTCGACGCGCACCGGCTTCGACATCAACTACACCCATCTGCCGTTCTCGGTGGCCTACGAGTTCGCCCAGGGCAGGGACGACACCTTCGTCGGCCTGGCCTCTGCCGCCACAGTGAGTTCACCGACCTTCGTGAAGAAGTCGCGCGGTCAGTACCTCAACTTCGGCTACACCTGGGGCGAGCAGTTCCTGACCAGCGAGAAGAGCCTGGCCAAGTACGACGACTACTGGCCCAAGTCGTACCAGGCCTTCGTGCGTTTCGACAGCTTCGATGCCGACACGCTGAACGACGCCACGGCGCGTGCCGGCAGCGTCGGCGACAAGACCTTCATCACCACGCTCGGCCTGAACGCGTTCTTCGCCGAAACGACCAAGCTGCAGGTGAACTACCTGCTGGCTCGCAACGACGCGCCGTCCACCGGTGCCTACACGCTCGATCGGCCGCGCAGGACGCAGGGGCTGCAGGTGCAGTTCCAGTACGGCTTCTGATCGCCTCTTCATTCATCTTCCATCTCAGAGAACACCGACATGCAACGACGTACTCTTGCCGCGGTCTTCAGCGCGCTGATGCTGATAGGACTGGCATCACTCCCGGCCGTTTCGGCCGAGGACAAGCCCACCGTGATCCGCATCAGCTTCCCCGGCGCCGGCACCGGAGGCCGCCCGCTTTCGGGTGGGAGCTTCCCGAGCAATGCCCACTTGTTCAAGGAGATCGACGACGAGTTCAAGGCCGACGGCATCAAGATCGAATGGAAGTTCTTCCCCGGCGCCGGCCCGGCACTGAACGAGTCGTATGCGAACGGCCTGACCGACGTGGCGTTCGGCCACGGCGACCTGCCGCTGATCGTGGGCCGCGCGACGGGCCTCAAGCACAAGATCGTGCTGTCGTCCAGCCGCTTTGGCAACAGCTACTTCGTGGTGCCCGCGGGCTCCACTGCCAAGACCGTGGCCGACCTCAAGGGCAAGCGCCTGGCCACCTTCAAGGGCACGGCGGGCCAGCTCACGCTGTACCGCTGGCTCGACAAGTTCGGCTTCTCCGACAAGGACTTCCGCATCATCAGCCTCGACAACGACTCCACCAAGGCGGCGCTCGCCACCAACGACATCGACGGCACCAACATCACGCCGTTCGACCTGCAGGCGCGCGGCATCGCCAAGAGCATCCTCGAAGTCCGGGACGATCCGAAGATCACGCGACCGGGCACGGTGTGGGTCGGCGAGGAGTTCGAAGCGAAGTACCCGCAGATCGTGCAGCGCATCGTCACCCGCCTGGTGAAGGTGGCGTACTGGAGCACGCAGGAGGCCAACCGCGAGAAGGAGTTCCAGGCCTGGGCCACGTCCGGCAGCCAGGCCTACATCGACTACAAGAAGGATTGGGATTCGGTGCCCGACCTGCGCACCCGGATCAACCCGCTGCTCGACGAGTACTACGTCGCGAGCCTGAAGAGTTCGATCGAAGAAACCAAGAAGTTCAAGCTGATCCGCAAGGACGTGAGCATCGATGGCTGGATCGAGCCGAAGTACCTGAACCAGGCCTTGAAGGAGCTCAAGCTCGAGGACTACTGGCCGCAGTACGACGCGGACGGCAAGGTCAAGACCGCGGCGCGCAGCAAGCTCGCCGCCAACTGATGCAACTCGGGGAGGTCAGCGCATGAGTGCTTCCATCGACGACCCCAGTGTGTTTGCGGCGCGCGCTGCGGTGCACCGCGAGCCGCGGCTCGCCGCGCTGCTGAACATGGCACGCGTTGCGCTCGGCGCGATCGCGCAACGGACAGTCTTCGCCGCTGCCGGGCTGATCCTGCCTGCGCTCGTCATCCTTCTGTGGTGGACCGCGGCCGCGCACCGCTCGGTGCCCGAACAGCTGCTGCCGGCACCCATGCTGGTGTGGCAGACATTGCATGAGCTGTGGGCCTCGGGCGACCTGCGCTCGCACCTCGCGTTCAGCGCGTCGCGCGTGGCCTGGAGCCTGTTGATCGGCGGCTCGGCGGGCCTGCTGCTGGGCTTCGGGATGGGGCTGTCGCGCACGCTGCGCGCCTACCTGTACCCGAGCTTCAACGTCGTGGCGCAGTTCCCGGTGCTGGGGTGGGTGCCGCTGCTCATCATCTTCGCGGGCATCGACGAGGCCTTGAAGATATCGGCCATCTCGATCGCGGTGGTGGTGCCGGTGACGATCAACACCTTGAAAGGCATTGCCAACATTCCACGGCCGTTGCTCGAGGTCTCCCGGGTGTACCGCTTCAGTCCGCTGCAGGTGCTGTGGCGCGTGGTGTTGCCGGCCGCGGCCACGAGCTTGTTCACGGGCCTGCGGCAGGCGGTGATGCAGGCCTGGCTGTCGCTGGTCTTCGTCGAGCTGCTGGCCTCCAGCGAAGGCATCGGCTACCTCATCGTGTGGGGGCGTCAGTTGTCGCAGCCTGACCTGGTGGTGGCCGGCATGGTCGTCATCGGCGCTGTCGGCGTGTTGTTGGACCTGGCGCTGCGGTGGTTGGCGTCGCGCTTGCAAGGCTGGCGCCGTGGCGCGTTCTGAAGTGCGGAGGAACACATGAGCACCACCTCAACGACCACCACGCGCTGCATCGACCTGCGCGGCTGGGCCTTGCCGCTGGCCCTGTTGGTCTTGTGGTGGGCACTGACCGCAGCGGGCTGGGTCAACACCAAGCTCATCGTGCCGCCGGGCAACGTGCTGCACGTCGCGGCCACGACCTTGAGCGACGCGGCGTTCTGGCAAAGTGCGCTGTCCAGCGTGACGCGTGATGTGTCCGGCTTCGGCGTTGGAGCGCTCGGCGGCGTGGCCCTCGGCAGCTTGCTCGGGGCATCGCGCTGGGCCGATCGGCTGATCGGCCCAAGCTTCCACACGCTGCGCCAGATCTCGCTGTTCGCGTGGCTGCCGCTGCTCTCCACCTGGCTCGGCTACGGCGAACTGGCCAAGCTCGTGTTCATCTCGCTGTCCACGCTCTATCCGGTCGCGCTCGGCGCCTTCGAGGGGGTGCGAGGGGTGACGCGGGAGCACGTCGAGGTCGCCATGGTCTACCGCTTCACGCGCGTGCAACTGCTGTTCCGCCTGATCCTGCCGGCCGCCGCGCCGCAGATCGCCACCGGGCTCACCTTGGGTCTGGTCTACGCCTGGGTGGCGACGATCGGCGCCGAGTTTCTGCTCGCCAACTGGGGCAACGGCCTGGGCAACATCATCATCAAGGGGCGTTCGGCCTTCAACGTCGAGCTGATCATCGTCGGCATGCTGGCGATCGGTCTGGTCGGCACCTTGTTGAACCGGGTCGCGGCGCGGCTCGAAGCCCACGCGCTGCGCTGGCAGGGCCGTCGCGCCTGAGCCGACGCCCACTCTTCGCGAACCACTGAAAGGAGCACCGCATGGCCCACGCCGGCACGCTCGACATCAAGAATTTGAGCAAGCAATACCGTGTCAACGACGTACCGCTGCCCGTGCTCGACGGCATCTCGCTGTCCATCAGGCCGGGCGAGTTCGTCAGCATCGTGGGCACGAGCGGCTGCGGCAAGTCGACCTTGCTGCGCCTGATCATCGGCCTGGAAGGCGACTACAAGGGTGAGATCCTGCTCGATGGCCAGCACATTGTCGGCACGAGCCTGGACCGCGGCATCGTGTTCCAGGAGCACCGCCTGTTCCCCTGGCTGAACGTGGAGCAGAACATCGCCGTCGGCGTGCTCAATGCGCCGGGCAGCGATGCTTCGAAGAAGAAATCGGTGCAGGAGCACATCGCGCTGGTCGGCCTGAAGGGCTTCGAGACGGCCTATCCGCACCAGCTCTCGGGCGGCATGTCGCAGCGCGTGGCAATTGCACGCGCGCTGGTCAACCGCCCCGAGGTGTTGCTGCTGGACGAGCCCTTCGGTGCGCTCGATGCGATGACGCGCGGCCACCTGCAGCAGGAGCTCGAACGCATCTGGCGCACCGAGGGCATCACCGCGATCCTGGTCACGCACGATGTCGAAGAGGCGGTGTATTTGGGCGACCGCGTGGTCGTGATGCAGCCGCGGCCGGGCCGCATCCGGCGCATCGTCGACGTACCCCTGGCGCGCCCTCGCCATCGTGGCGTCGCCGCCTTCGCCGCCATCAAGGACGATGTGATGGGCGAGTTCGGCGCCGCGCCGCGGCCGACGCTGTCGGACCGGTGACTGTCGTATCGAGGCCAGAGTGAAGAGGGTTCGCGCCCTGCTTGCATGCCTGGCGGGGGTGTCGGCGCTGTGCGTCGCCGCTCCCCAGGGGCTCGCATAGAAGGCCGCGGATATGCAGTATTCGCGCCAACGGGGGAGGGATGGACCCTGGTGCAACGCACGCCCGAGACGGTGGTGTTCGGCAAGCGCCGCCCTGCGGCGCAGTCACGGCGCGGCGATGGGCCGTATCTGCTGCTGGCTGGTGTGCAGGTGCTGCCGGCTGAACCCGGCGAGGACTTTCCGGGCAGCGTCCGCCAGTGGTTGATCCGCAGGCTTCAGGTGCCGGGACGCCAGTTGGTGTCATTGGACGTGCGTGTCACGCCTTGGCAAGGCGCACTGTGCGTTCGGTATGACGCGCTGCAAGTCGGCCACTACGACTTCGTCGAGCCAACGATGCGCTTCGCGTATGCGCACATCGGGCGACTCTGCCGCCATCCGAGTGACGCCGCGCTGTGGATCCAGGTTTTCCGCAATGGGCGAAGCCTGCGCCTCGATGGTTCTCCGGCCGGTTGGCAGGAGGCGCAGGACTTCGTTGATCGAGTGCTGTTCGTGGCGCCAGGCTCAGCAGGAAGAACCGCATGCCTTCGTGGCCGTGCCCCCAATTCGTCTCATCGGTAAACTCGGGCCAAAGCGTCCAACGCCAGCGCGAGCTGTGCACCGACCCGCGCATTGTTCTTCACCAGCGCGACATTCGTTGTCAGGCTGCGGCCCTCGGTCAGCACCTTGATGCGTCCGAGCAGGAAGGGCGTGACGGCTTTGCCGGTGATGCCTTGCGAAGCCGCTTCGCTCAGCGCCTGAGCCGTCATCGCGTCGATCTCGGCCTTGGGCATCGCGTCCGCTGTCGGAACCGGGTTGCTGACGACGATTCCTCCGGTCAGGCCGAGCGCCCACTTGGTCTGGATGAAGCGAGCCTGCTCGGCTGCGGTGTCCAGCCGGAAGTCGGCCTTGAAGCCGCTGTCGCGCGTGTAGAACGCGGCGAAGTTGTCCTGGCCCACGCTGACGACCGGAACGCCGTGCGTCTCCAGGTATTCCAGCGTCAGGCCGATGTCGAGAATGGATTTGGCGCCGGCGCACACGACCGCCACCGAGGTCCGCGCCAGCTCCTGCAGGTCGGCCGAAATATCGAACGAGGATTCCGCGCCGCGGTGCACGCCACCGATGCCTCCCGTGACGAACACGGCAATCTCCGCCAGCGCCGCGCAAATCATCGTCGCCGCCACCGTCGTCGCGCCGATCTTGTGGCTGGCGATCACGAAGGGCAGGTCGCGCCGGCTGACCTTCAGCGCCTCGGGCGACTGGCCCAACAGCTCCAGTTCGGCATCCGTCAGACCGATGCGGATCTTGCCGCCCAGCACAGCGATCGTCGCGGGCACCGCACCCTGCTCCCGGATGATGGCCTCGACCTCGCGCGCGGTCTGCACGTTTTGCGGGTACGGCATGCCGTGGGAAATGATCGTGGACTCCAGCGCCACGATCGCGCGGCGCTCGGCGCGGGCGGCGGCCACTTCAGGCGTGAATTCGAGCAGGTCTTGCAGCTTCATCGTCGTCATCACAGGTCCTGGTGTGCGCTCAGCCAGGCAGGGCTGAGTTCGGGGTGAACGGTGGCCGTGGTCTGCAAGGTCAAGGCCGCCAGGCGCAGCCCGGTCTTGCAAGCCGCGTCGAGGTCCTGCGGAGACTGATACAGCCCGGCGCAAATGCCGGCGGCAAAGGCGTCACCGGCGCCGGTGACATCCAACATCTCCACCACGGGGGCAGGCAGATGCCGTACGGGTTCGCCGGACTGGCTGCAGATGACGCCGGCGGCGCCCTGCGTGAGCACGATCTGTCGAACGCCGCGGCCATGCAACGTCGCGAAAGCTTCGGTGTCGTCCCTCGCCTCGGGCAAGAGCGCCTGCAGTTCGCCGCGGTTGAGGATCAGGCACTGCAAGCCGCGCAAGTCCCCCGGGAGCCGATCCATCTTCGGTTCGGACACGGCAACCGCGACCAGCGCATTGCCCCGCTCGCGCGCCTCTTCCAGCAAGGCGGCGACGCTGCTTGCCGGCAGGTTCAGGTCCAGCACGGTCAAGCGCGCCAGCATGCGTTGAGCCTTGCTCGGTCTGAGAAACTGCGGCGTCATGTGATCGATCAAGGGCATGGCCGCCAGTGCCAGAACCATCTGCCCCTGGTCGTCGAGCACGGCGGTGTAGCTGCCGGTCGCGGCATCGGGTGCGACCCAGATGTTTTGCGTTGACAAGCCGACCGAGGCGGCTTGCGCCAGCAGCGCGCTGCCGGCGGCGTCGTCGCCCACGGCACTGATCAACTGCGTCGGCAGACCCAGTCGCGCCAGGTTCTCCGCCACATTGCGTGCCACACCGCCGAAGGCCTCGAATTGCACGGACGGGTTGGATGTGCCCATCTGCAGAGGTACCAGCGTGCGCAGCTTGCGGTCGATATTCGCGCCGCCGATGCAGACCAGATCTGCGTGCGGCGCGTCCTTGTGCCAATCCATGGCCGGAGTATAGAAACGCGGCGGCAGAACCAGTTGACCTGCAATGCAGCAACCCAGCTTTGAGCAGCGGTTGTCACCACCCCGCATCCGAAGAAGACATCTTGGAGGACAAGAACGAGGTATGTCGAGCTCAGACCTTGATGCGCGTGACCCAGTACTCCCGGCTCGAGCATCGACCGAGTGACGAGATCGCAAAGCCTCTGGATACTTCCGCTATCAGTCTCTTTCGGGTGCTCGGACTGCACGCGCACAATCGCACCCTATCGATTCTCATTGCCCCATGTCGTACTGTTCCCGTCGCCACCTGTGCATGGCCGCGCTCGGCGCCGCGCTGCCGTGGCGCGCCTGGGCTGCATTCAACTTCTGGGCGAGCGAGTACACGGCCACACGTTCCGACCCTCAGGCCATGATCGCCAAACAGTTCCCCATTTCACAGCGATACGCCGAGATCGTCTCGGTGGCGCTTAGTGACCCGCAACTTGACCTGAACGCAGCGGCCAACCGTGCGTCTATCACAGCCCGTGTGTCGATTGCCAGTCTGCTGCTGCGAGCTGGACGGGTCGATGGCACGATCGCGCTCAGCAGCGCGCTGCGCTACGACGCCGCGGCGCGCGCCCTGCGTCTTGAGCAGCCCAAAGCCGAGCGCCTGGAACTGCAGGGTGTCAGCGGCGGCGACGCCGAGCGGCTGCAGCAGATCGGCGGTCTCGTTGCGCAGGAACTGCTACAGGGCCGAGTTCTTCGCACCTTCACGGCCGAAGAGTTGAGCTTCGGCCGCAAGACCTACGAGATCGGTGACATCACAGTCCTGGCCGACGGCATCAAGGTTGAGCTGAAATAGCCGGCCGAGGCTCCTCCGCTTCCAAGTTGTGCTGCATATAGTCGATCGCCGCGTTGACTGCTGCGACCTGGGCCTCGTTGCATTGGGCAGGGTTTGACGTCGGACTGTCTGGATAAACCTCGGTGGTCGTCACGAACCTCGCATCAGTCATCCCTCCGCACAAGCCGAGTGAACGCTTGGCGAAGTTGATGACACCTGCCTGTTGAAGAGGTTCACCGATGATCAAACCGTGTTCATCGGCCGCGGCGATGTGAGCAACGCGGCGGACGGCACCGATCAGGGCATGCTGAAATTCCGGAACCGGCCGCTCGTTGTCGCCAACCAAGTAGAAGCCGTCGGGAATGGCGTGTTGATCGAACGGCACGCCGTCACGCGCAGCTTTTGCTGGGCCAAATTCGCTGTTGTCGGTGTTAGTGGTCTCGTGCAGGTCGACATGAACATCGACGCGCTTGCAGTTCTCGAAAATGCATGCCATCGCCAGCGCCGACTCGGCGGCAGGGCTGTCCTGTTTGAACTGACGATTCGGATCAAGCGCCGCGGGGTTCCAGCGGTTGATGGTTTCGTAACCCCAAGGGCTGACGCAAGGCAGCACCAAGACATTGATGGTCCCGGCATGGCCGTCGAACTCCTGCAGGATCCAACGCAGCGCACCTTGAACTCCACTGGTCTCGTAGCCATGCACGCCGCCGGTGACCACCACCACGGGATGGCTTGGGTCCCATTGGCGGCTGCGCACCGCGTAGAGCGGGTAGGTGCCCAATCCGAAACGCGTGTAGTCGAGAACTCCGTACCGAAATAGCTCCGCTTGCGTGGGCAAGCGAGTCTGGAGCGGCACGAGCACTTCCGCCGCATAGCTTCGCTGGACTCGCTGGCGACTGAGCCACGCGGCCTTGTCCGCAGGGTCCCAAGGGGTGCCCGGCTTGCCGATCGGATACGGGATGGGGGAACCAGACGCCATCGTTGATTTCAAGCAGGTTGGGTTGGCACAGCATACCGAACCAGCCTCTAGATGGACGAGAGCGGCAAGGTAGCATCCCGTTTGCATCGCGCTTGGCAAGGCATTCGACCATATGAGTGCCTCCAATTTCACGTATTGGCGAATCCGTCTCGCGCGCACGAGTTATGTCGTTCGCAGTGCTAGCGATAGACAACCAAAGTCCTTCTCAGGAAACCGGGTCGCTCTGCCTACTCAGCCAATGCCTTCGCCAAGCTCGGCGCGTGGCCGATCACGCGCTTGAAGGCGCGGCTGAAGGAAGCTTCCGAGTCGTAGCCCAGCCGGTCGGCGGCCACGGTGACGCGCATGCCGTCCTGCGCGATCCAGCGGCGAGCCTGGAACATCTTGATCTTGGCGACGTAGCGGGCCGGGCTTTCGCCGACCGAATCCTTGAAGGCCTGGGCGAAGCGCGAGCGCGAGGTGCCCATCACATTGGCCAGCGCGGGCACGCTCCAGTCACGCTCTGGCGCGGTGTGGATGGCGGCCAGGACCTTGCCCACGCCGGGGCAGCGCAACGCGGCAATCCAACCGGTGGGGTTGCTGCAGGCGCATTCCACCCAAGCGCGGATGATGCTGGCGGCAAGCACGTCCGCCATGCGCGCCAGGATGCCGCAGGCGCCGATGCGGTTCAGCGCCACCTCGCGTTCCATCGCCTCCAGCAGCACCGGCACTGTGGGATCGCGCTGCGCCAGGTCGCCGGCGCGAATCACCTCCGGCATCATCGCCAGTAGCGGGTGCAAGGGATCCAGGTTGAACTGCATGCCGCCGCAGAACATCACATGGGTCGGCGGCCCGGCATCGGCGGCTGCGCCGCGCACGAGGTAGATGTCGTCGGCCACCGTGTCACGTCCCAGCGAGGCGATGTCCACTGCCTGCACGTCGGGCGCACTGGCCAGCACATGGGCGCTGCCGCGCGGCAGCAGCACGGCGTCGCCGGCGTTCAGTTGCACCCAGTCTTTGCCCCCCGCATGCAGCCAGCAGCCGCCGCTTGCGACGAAGTGGAAGCGTGCCGTGGGCTGCGGCGGGAACGAAACCGCCCAGGGGGCGTGCATCAGGCAGCGACCGTACTCCACGCCTTCCAGCCGCAGGCCCAGCAGGATCTGCGTCAGGGGGTCGGGACCGGTCAGGGGCAGGGCCGCGGTCGCGGTGCTCGGACTGGAGAAACGGTCAAGCATTTGGGCTGTTCCGGCATGGAAAGGACCGGATGCTAGGCCTAAGCTGGCCGACCTTAGGACCAACAAGGCTTCGCATTCCGTGTCATCCAATTCCTGCTCCGCCTGCCTCGAGACCCCCAGCGGGCTGCCCGCCGCTCCCCTCGACGCACCCGAACACGACGCCGCGCACTGGCCGGCCGTGGCTTCGCTTTCGCTTGGCGTGTTCGGCCTGGTCACGGCCGAGTTTCTGCCGGCCAGCCTGCTCACCGCGATGGCGGCCGACCTGCATGTTTCAGTCGGCGCGGCCGGTCAGGCGGTCACCGCCACGGCGCTGGTGGGTGCCATGGCCGCACCGGCCGTGCCGCTGCTGACGCGGCGCTTCGACCGCCGGTGGGTGCTGTTGGCACTCACGGCCCTGCTGCTGTTCTCCAACGTGCTGGCGGCCACTGCGCAGTCGCTGGGCGTGCTGCTGGCGGGCCGGGTGGTGCTGGGCATCGCTCTGGGTGGCTTCTGGTCGATGGCGGCGGCGCTGACGATGCGGCTGGTGCCCGGGCCGCTGTTTCCGCGCGCGATGTCGGTGGTGCTGACCGGCGTTTCCATCGCCACGGTCTGTGCCGCGCCAGTAGGCGCGTGGATGGGCGAGCTGTGGGGCTGGCGCAGCGCCTTCGTGGCGGCCGGAGTGGTCGGCGTGCTGGCGTTCGCGGTGCAGCTGCTCACCCTGCCGGCCCTGCCGCCGCACGGCGAGGCCAGCCTGCGCGCGATGGGTGAGCTGTTCACGCGGCCGGCCGTGCGCTTCGCCCTGCTGGCGGTGCTGCTGGTGGTCTCGGGCCACTTCGCCGGCTTCACCTACATCCGCGCCGTGATGGAGCAGGTGACGCGGCTGCCGGTGGAGGCGGTCTCGGCCGTGCTGCTGGGCTATGGCATCGGCGGCTTCTTCGGCAACTTCGCGGGCGGCTGGCTGGCCGGGCATAGCGAGCGCCACGCGGTCGCGGCAGGCGGCGCGCTGATCACTTTGCTGGCCGCGAGCCTCCTGGTGGCCGGCACCTTGCCGGTGGTCACGGCCGTCGCCGTCAGCGTGTGGGGCTTTGCCTTCGGCGCCTTCCCGGTCGGGTTCCAGACCTGGATCGTGCGCGCCGCGCCGGACCAGGCCGAGGCCGCCGGCGGCCTGCTCGTGGCCGCCTTCCAGATCGCAATCGCGACGGGGGCCATCGGTGGCGGGCTGCTGGTGGATCATGTGGGCGCGCTGGGCGCGCCGGCCTTCGCTGTGGTCGCCATCACGCTGGGCACCTTGCTCACCTGGCGCTGGGGTCCGCGGGCGGTGCAGGCATGACCGCCGCGCCAAACAACCGCCGCATCGTGCTGGCAGCCCATCCGCGTGGCCTGCCGGTCGCCAGCGATTTCCGGCTGGAGAACGTGGCTGTTCCACAGCCGGGCGAAGGGCAGGTGCTGCTGCGCACCCTGGTGCTGTCGCTCGATCCGTACATGCGCAACCTGATGGACCCGGTCGGCCCCGGCTACGCTCCGCCGGTTGCGCTGGGCGCCACCCTGGTCGGGGGCACGGTGAGCCGGGTCGTGGCCTCGCACCATCCTGAGTTCCGTGCAGGCGACGTGGTGCTGGCCAACGCCGGCTGGCAGGACTACGCGGTCTCCGACGGCAGCGATCTGCTCCCGCTGGGCGACACGCCCCACCCCTCGCACGCGCTGGGTGGCCTGGGCATGCCGGGCTTCACCGCGTACATCGGACTGCTGGACATCGGCCAGCCCAAGCTCGGTGACACGGTGGTGGTCGCGGCAGCCACGGGCGCGGTGGGCGCCATGGTGGGCCAGATCGCCAAGCTGAAAGGTGCGCGGGTGGTGGGCATCGCGGGCGGGGCGGACAAGTGCCGCCACGCGGTAGAAGCACTGGGCTTCGACGCCTGCATAGACCGGCACGGCCCGGGCTTCGCGCAGCGGCTGGCCACGGCCTGCCCGGATGGCATCGACGTGTACTTCGAGAACGTGGGCGGGGCGGTGCTGCAGGCGGTGCTGCCGCTGCTCAACTTGCACGCCCGCATGCCGGTGTGCGGCTTCGTTGCGCACTACAACGACGATGACGCGCCGCCCCTCGGTCCGGACCACTTGCCGCAGCTGCTGGCCACGGTTCTGCAGAAACGGGTGCGCGTGCAGGGCTTCATCATCCTGGACCACTACGGCCCGCGCTTCGACGCCTTCCACCGTGAGATGGTCGCGTGGGTCGCGGCGGGCCAGGTGAAGTTGCACGAGCAGGTGGTACAGGGGCTCGAGCACGCACCGACCACCCTGGCGGACCTGCTGCAGGGGCGGCACAACGGCAAACTGGTAGTGCAGGTCGCAGCCTGAAACGGTCCGCGAGAGGCGGCTCGCAGTCTGAAGCGTCCGAGCCGTGGAAGGGCGCCCTCTCGGCGCGCCCAACTTGTTCTGGCTCAGCGGCGGTACGGGTTGTCGGGGCGGCGGTCGTAGCGGTTGGGCACGCCGTCGCCATCGCGGTCGCGGTCATAGCGGTTGGGCACGCCGTCGTGGTCTCGGTCGTAGATGTAGCGCGGCGAACTGGCATAGCGATACGACGGGCGCCACGGACGCTCGTAGACCGCCGGGGGAGCCTCGTAGACCGCTCGAGGTTGAACGTAGACCGGTTCGGCCCAGATGGACGGATGCTGCAGAGGAGGCGCCACGAAGACAGGCAGGCCCGGGAGGCCCGGAAGACCGATCGAGACCTGCACATCGGGCCTGGCTTGCGCGACCGAAGCGGTGCCGAGCATGGCGCCGATCAGGATGGCGGAAGCGAAGAATCTCTGGAGGTAAGGACGCTTCATGGTGGCTCCTTGTGTTGCGGTGAGGTCATCTTGCGCGACCCACAGTGAACGCCACCTGAATGAACGCGGGATTCTTCAGGCTGCGGTTCGGTCTCTCGCCGTGTATGACCACGACTCGCAACTCGTCGAGCCGCCCGAATGCGTCAAACGAAACGTCCTGGCTCGCGGCACGCTGGGCGCCTGTCCGCGCTTCGTACGCTGTCGCAGGTTTCCCGGGTGCGTCAACAGGAACTGCGCCGCCTCGGCGATGCTCATGGTTCTCATGGCGATGCCCGCTCACAGAAGTTGAATCGTCCGCGTGAGATGCAAGCGCGGCCCTTCGTCGAAGCGAGGCCTTGAAACAGCGGGCGCGTGTGAATCCATATGACCAAGATAGCGGCCAATCAACGCCGGTCAGCGACGAATTTGCGCAAAATTTCATCGGTGCCCTATGGGGTGCGGCCCACTTTGCCCGCCAACCCATCGACTTTGCCAAGAGCGCTCCAGCGCACGCGTCCGATAGCATCAACAGTCCATGAGCTGCGTCCGTGAAGTCGATCGCATTCGACGATCGACGCGTGCTCGACATTCAATGGACATGCCATCTCGATGAACTACCGCCACCTGTACTACTTCTGGGTGGTCGCCAAGGAAGGCGGCTTCGCCCGCGCCGCCGAGCGATTGGGCATGGCGCTGCAGACCATCAGCACGCAGGTGCGCGAACTCGAGAAGGCACTCGGACATCAGCTGCTCAAGCCGGCGGGGCGCGGGGTGGCCATGACCGACGCGGGCCAAGCCGCGTTCGCGCGCGCCGAGGAGATTTTTCAACTCGGGCAGCTGATCCCCGATGAGGTACGAGAGGCGGCGAGCGGCAAGGTGGCGCGCCTGGCCATCGGCATGTCGGACGGCATCTCGAAGATGGCAGTGCATGCACTGCTGGAGCCCGTGCTGGCCACGCCATCGCTGCGATTGCTGTGTCACGAAGGCGAGTTCGAGGAGCTCCTGGCCGAACTCGCGCTGCACCGCCTGGACCTCGTGCTGGCCGGGCACGCGGCGCCGCGCAACCCCAATCTTCGCCTGACCAGCGAACTGCTGGCCCAGTCGCCGGTGGCGTGGTATGGACCGGCCGCGCACGTGCGCAAGTCCGATGTGGACCAGTTCCCGCAGTCGCTGAACCGATTGCCGGTGCTCTTGCCCACGGGGCATTCGGCGCTGCGCGTGAAGCTCGATCACTGGTTCGAGGCCAACGGTCTGCAGCCGCGCGTGGTCGGTGAGTTCGAAGACAGCGCCCTGCTGGCGGTGTTCGCGGCGCGCGGCCTCGGGGTCTTTCCGGTGAGCCGCCTGGGCGCCGGCGACGCGGGCTGGATGCATGGGTTGCGACCGCTCGGACGCTGCGACGAGGTGACCGAAGAGATCCATGCGATCCGCTCGCGCCGGGGGCAGCACCACCCGTTGGTGCTGAAAATCATAGCCGCGGCGCACGGGTGATCTGCCGATGACTCAGTATTTTCAGAAGTGAGAGTTCCATAAAAGCTGCTTTTTCAGAACAGAATCGAGGTCCAGACTTCAGCTGTCACTCAGTCGAAGGAGATCTGTGATGAAAGTTCTGTTCAAGGCCCGCGACCCGCAGGCCCACGAAATGCGCGATCTGACCGAGCGCCGTGTGCGCTTCGTGCTGCGGCGCCTCGGGTGGCTCGTTCCTCGTGCGGACGTGCACATGTCGGATGTGAACGGCGGCCGTGGCGGCGTCGACAAACGCTGCCAGGTGGAACTCAGAACCGATGGTTCCGGCTCGGTGGTCGTCACCTCCGTGGCACGCGAGTGGCGCACCGCGCTCGACAACGCGTTGGCGCGCGCCGCCCGGGCGCTGATGCGCATGTGGCGTCGCGACGCCGACTCACGGCGGCTGCGTCGGCGCTTGGTCAGTCTCGAACGCTGACCCCCAACCCCATAACGGAGCACTCACCATGAACTCGATGATTCCCGTCTCATTGCCGTCCGGCAGCGCGGATGGCGGCGTGTCCGCGGCGCAGCGCAACCGCGTGCTGCGCAACACCTACTGGCTGCTGGCCCTGTCGATGCTACCGACGGTCCTCGGGGCCTGGATCGGCGTGGCGACCGGGATCGCCAACGCGATGTCGCCCGGCATCGGCCTGGTCGTGTTCCTGGCCGGTGCCTTCGGCTTCATGGTTGCGATCGAGAAGACGAAGAACTCGTCGGCCGGCGTGCCGGTGCTGCTCGGCTTCACGTTCTTCATGGGCTTGATGCTGTCCAGGCTGGTCGGCCAGGTGCTCGGCCTGGCCAATGGCGCCGGCCTGGTGATGACGGCGTTCGCGGGCACGGGCGCCATCTTTCTCGGCATGGCCACGCTGTCGTCCGTCATCAAGCGCGATCTCTCCGCCATGGGCAAGTGGCTGTTCATCGGCGCCGTGATGCTGCTGGTCGCGGGCCTGGCGAACTTCTTCATCCAGTCGAGTGCGCTGATGATCACGCTGTCGGTGATCGCGATCGGCATCTTCTCGGCCTTCATCCTGTACGACCTGAAGCGGGTGCAGGATGGGCTGGAGACCAACTACATCACCGCCACCCTGGGCGTGTACCTGAGCCTCTACAACGTGTTCCAGTCGCTGCTCGCGGTGCTCGGCCTGACGTCGGGCCGGGACGAGTGATCGCTGCCGGCTCCTTCGTACCCTGTTGAAACGAGGCCTCGCCGGTCATGGCGAGGCCTAAGTTGAACGCAACCCATAGACCCGACACCAACGATGCTCGAGCTCCTCACAGACCCGCAGGCCTGGATCGCACTGGCCACGCTCACCGCGCTCGAGCTGGTGCTCGGCATCGACAACATCGTCTTCATCTCGATCCTCGTCGACAAGCTGCCGCCCGCGCAACGCGAAAAGGCGCGTCGCATCGGGTTGTTCATGGCGATGTTCATGCGCATCGGCCTGCTGCTCGTGCTGTCGTGGATCGTGGGCCTCATTGCGCCGCTGTTCACAGTGCTCGGCCAGCAGATTTCCGGCAGAGACCTCATCCTGATCGCGGGCGGTCTGTTTCTGATCTACAAAGCCACCGGCGAGATTCACCAGTCCCTCGAAGGCGAGGAGGGCCACACGTCCCGCGCAGTCAAGGCGACCTTCGGCGCCGTGATCCTTCAGATCATGGTCATCGACATGGTGTTCTCGCTCGACTCCATCATCACCGCGGTGGGCATGGTCGATCGCATCGAGGTGATGATCGCGGCGGTGATCGCCTCCGTCGGGTTGATGATGCTGTTCGCGGGCGCGATCGGGCGTTTCGTCTCCGACCACCCGACAATCAAGGTGCTGGCGCTGTCGTTCCTCGTCGTCGTCGGTGTGGTGCTCATCGCCGAGGGCTTCGACCAGCATGTGCCAAAGGGCTACGTCTACTTCGCGATGGCCTTCTCGGTCGCCGTGGAGATGCTGAATATCCGCATGCGCAAGAAGGCGAAGATGCCGACCGTGCTGCACTCGGCCTATTCGTCGGACAAGGTTGGACCTTGACGTCTGACTCTGATTCGCGATTGCCCAGTTGACGCCGAACCCGCCGAAGTTGGGGGCGGACGATTGCCGAAGGCATGTCGTCGACCGAGCAAAACCAGTCAGCGCTCCCCGCAGCAACAAGCAACAACAGCGTCAATTCAAAGATCAGCATCGACAAGCGCCCGCGGAGACCATGGAACGAAGGACAAAGTCCGGGTTCGCTTCGCTGAAAACGGAAGATCGTCTCGACGCTGGCTTTGCTAGCTTGCTGGTCAATGAGGAGCCTGGAAACCATCTGTCGCCCCACGGGGGAAGCCTGGTTGCGGTCAACGGCCTCGTGACGATTCCCCAGCGGTTCGCAATCGACGTCTTCGGACTCGATGTGAAGGGAGGCGCGGTCCGATCGGCTCGTGGGGAAATCTCCAAGTCGTCCAACGCCGACTGAGTTGGTTTCGGCGCCGACGTGCTTGGCGTGGCGGACGGTGTGGCTGCGTTGGCGGGTCGCGATGCATGCGGTCGTCGCTGTCTTTCAGCGGCACTGACGCCGCGTCGCATCGAGCCGCGCTATCGCTGCCGCTCGAAGGTCAGGCGGCTGATCAGCCCTTCCGGCCGTTCGTCGAGTCGTCGTTCTTCCACGATCTTGACCAGGCCTTGCGAGGCCATGTCTTTCAGCTCGCGCGCTGACGCGTCGTGGACATAGGGACTCTCGAGTGACGTGCCGACGCCCGACAGCTCGCTCCACGTTCCGAATTCAGATTCGAGGTAGGCGCTCTTGGCCAAGGTTCGCATCGCATTCCTCCGCTCGGGGCGACGGCGCTCCGTTGCTCCTGCGAACTCGGCCACAAGCTTGGCCGAGTCACAAATGATCGCTTTGGACCTTGCTCCACGTAGTCTGGAGCGGGGCGAACACATCCATGTCGGACAGCCGGACTGAGGGGACGGTCGGACAGCAAAAGGCCGCCGAGGATTCGCAATCCACCTTGAGATGTCCAGTTTCGGGTGGAGCTGACATCGACCGAGTCGCGCTCCGGTGACTGCTATCAGTCTTCAGCGGAACTACAACTGACGGCTTCAGTCTGCTGCTGCTCGTGGCTTCCCACGGCTACCTATGGCGCTGACCTGACCACGAGCCATGTCGGATTCGACCTCTTTTTGCGCTATCGGTAGGCGCGAAGGACTCGCCGCGAAATGTAACGGTGCAAGAAAGTCCGACAGACCTTATTCCACTCCGACAGACCTTATTCCTGTCGATCAAATCTGGCCAGAACGTGGAGCGCCTCACTCCACCGTCACGCTCTTCGCCAGATTGCGCGGCTTGTCCACGTCGGTTCCGCGTGCGCAGGCGGTGTGATAGGCCAGCAACTGCAGCGGCACGACATGCAGGATCGGCGACAGTGCGCCGTAGTGCTCGGGCATGCGGATCACGTGCAGGCCTTCGCCGCTCTCGATGCGCGTGTCCGCGTCGGCGAACACGAACAACTCGCCGCCGCGGGCGCGCACCTCTTGCAGGTTGCTCTTGAGCTTCTCGAGCAGCGCGTCGTTCGGCGCCACCGTGACGACCGGCATCTCGGCGGTGACGAGGGCGAGCGGGCCGTGCTTGAGCTCGCCGGCGGGGTAGGCCTCGGCGTGGATGTAGCTGATCTCCTTCAGCTTCAGCGCGCCTTCGAGCGCGATCGGATAGTGCAGGCCGCGGCCGAGGAAGAGGGCGTTCTCCTTGCGTGCGAACTCCTCGCTCCACGCGATCACCTGCGGCTCCAGCGCGAGCACGGCCTGCACCGCGACCGGCAGGTGCCGCAGCGCCTTCAGGTGCTCGGCCTCCTGCGCGTCGGACAGCCGGCCACGCGTCTGCGCCAGCGCCAGCGTCAGCAGGAAGAGGCCGACGAGCTGGGTGCTGAAGGCCTTCGTCGAGGCCACGCCGATCTCGACGCCGGCTCGCGTGATGTAGGCGAACTCGCACTCGCGCACCATCGCGCTCGTCGCGACGTTGCAGATCGTCAGCGTGTGCGGCATGCCCAACGCGCGCGCGTGCTTCAGCGCCGCGAGCGTGTCGGCGGTCTCGCCGCTCTGCGTGATCGTGACGACCAGGCTGCGCGGGTTCGGCACGCTGTCGCGGTAGCGGTACTCGCTCGCCACCTCGACGCTGGTCGGAATCTTCGCGATGCTCTCGAGCCAGTACTTCGCGACCGAGCCGGCGTAGTAGCTGGTGCCGCAGGCCAGGATCAGCACCGAATCGACCTCCTGGAACACGCGGTGCGCGCCGTCGCCGAACAGTTCGGGCGTGATGCCGGGCACCGCGTCAAGCGTGTCGGCGATGGCCTTTGGCTGCTCGAAGATCTCCTTCTGCATGTAGTGGCGGTAGGGCCCGAGCTCGGCCGCGCCGCTGTGGGCGACGACGGTGCGCTGTTCGCGCTGCACGCGCCGGTAGTCGCCGCCGGCGTCGCGGTGGCTGATCCAGTGCTTGCCCAATTGCAGATCGACGACGTCGCCTTCTTCGAGGTAGACGATCTGGTCGGTGACGCCGGCCAGCGCCATCGCATCCGACGCGAGGAAGTTCTCGCCCGCGCGTTCGCCGCTGCCGACGCCCAGCACCAGCGGCGAACCTTCGCGGGCACCGACGATGCGGTGCGGCTCGTCGCGGCAGAACACCGCGATCGCGAACGCGCCGCGCAGCCGCGTGGTCGCGCGCTGCACCGCGTCGAACAGGTCGCCGTCGTAGAGGTGATCGACAAGGTGGGCGATGACCTCGGTGTCGGTCTGGCTGTTGAACACGTAGCCGCGCGCGCTGAGTTCGGCGCGCAGCTCGTCGTGGTTCTCGATGATGCCGTTGTGCACGAGCGCGATGCGCCCGGCTTGCGCGGGGCTGCCGCTGACCGCGACCGCGGCGTCGGACACGCCCGGGCCGCGGCTGAAATGCGGATGCGCGTTGCGCACGACCGGCGCACCGTGCGTGGCCCAGCGCGTGTGGGCGATGCCTGTGCCGCCTTGCACCGCGTCGGCGGCGACCTCGGCTTCGAGTTCGGCAACGCGCGACGTGCTGCGTGCGCGCCGCAGCTCGCCGCCCTGGTGCACCGCGACGCCGCACGAGTCATATCCGCGGTATTCGAGCCGCTTCAGGCCTTCGATCAGGATCGGGACGATGTTCCGGGGGCTGACGGCGCCGACGATGCCACACATGGTGTTTTTCCGGGAGAGCAGGACAGGTTCGAATCGTAGGCAGGAGTTGGATCAACAAGCTTGCGAAATTCCAGCCCCGTTGAAATACTATTGCGTCATATGCGTTGCATGAATTAATCTACCGAAATATCATGATTTATGAATGATTTAGCCGATATGGACGCCACCGATCTGCGCATTCTGGACGTGCTCCAACGCGATGCCGCGCTCTCGAACCAGGATCTGGCGGCGGCGGTTCACACCTCGCCCGCCACTTGCCTGCGCCGCGTCAAGCGCCTGACCGACGCGGGCGTGATCGAGCGCCGGGTCGCGATCCTGTCGCCGCAGAAGATGGGGAGCGCGGCGGCGCTCACCGCGTTTGCCGAGGTCAGCCTGGACGCGCAAGGCGCCGAGCACCTGCAGGCCTTCGAGGCGCGCGCGGTGGCCGAGCCCGAGGTGCAGCAGTGCTACCGCGTGGCGCCGGGGCCTGACCTGATCCTGGTGCTGCAACTGCCCGACATGGCGGCCTACCACGCGCTGGTGCAGCGGCTGTTCACGCAGGACGCGAACGTGCGCAACGTCAAGACCTTCTTCAGCGTGCACCGCGCGAAGTACGAAACGCGGGTGCCCTTGCCCGAGGCGCGGGCCTGACCCGCGACGACGACGTCAGGAACAGTCAGTCACTGCCCTTGATGATCACCAGGCCCTTCAGGTACTCGCCCTCGGGGAAAGTCACCGTCATCGGGTGATCGGGGGCGGCCCCGGTGCGGGCGTAGACGATGCCGTCGATACCCGCATCGAGCCCGGCGCCGGCGACGATCTTGTGGAACAGGTCGGCGCTGATGCCGCCGGAGCACGAGAACGTGAACAGCACGCCGCCCGGTGCGAGCAGCATGAATGCGAGGCGGTTGATGTCCTTGTAGGCGCGCGCGGCGCGTTCGGCGTGGGCTGCGGTCGGCGCGAACTTCGGCGGGTCGAGGACGATCGCGTCGAAGCGTTCGCCGCGCTCCAGCATCGTGCGCAGGCTGCGGTTCACATCGGCGTCGCGCACCTCGTGGCGCGTCGCGTCGAAGCCGTTCAAGGCGACGTGGGCGGTGGCGCGCGCCAATGCCGGCGCCGAAGAGTCGATGCTGAGCACGTGCTCGGCGCCGCCCGACAGCGCCGCGACGCTGAAGCCGCCGGTGTAGCAATAACAGTTGAGCACGCGCCGGCAACCGAACTGGCGCACCGTGTCGGCGAAGAGCTTGCGGCTGTCGCGCTGGTCGAGATAGAAGCCGGTCTTGTGGCCTTCGGCCACATCGAGCGTGAGTTGCCAGTCGTGCTCGCGCAGCGTCAGTTCGGTGCTGCCGTCGCCGCGCAGCCAGCCGGCGGCAGGCTCCAGGCCTTCGAGCGTGCGGTTGCTGGTGTCGCTGCGCTCGTACAGGCGCTGCAGGCCGGTGGTGCTCAGCAGCCCATCGACGATCGTGGCCTTCCAGCGTTCGACACCGACCGACAGGAACTGCGCGCTCAGCACATCGGCGTAGCGGTCGACGACCAGCCCGGGCAGGCCGTCGGCCTCGCCGTGGATCAGCCGGACGCCGTCGCTCGCGATGGGCATGCGCGCGCGCAGCGCGACGGCGCGCGCGATGCGGCGCTCGAAGAACGCGCGGTCGATGCGCTCGGACTCGTTGAAGCTCCATATGCGCAGCCGGATCGCGGAGCTCGGGCTGTACGAGGCCCAGCCGGCGAACGTGCCGTCGCTGGTCTGCACGCGAACGGTTTCACCCGGGTCGGCCTTGCCGCTGGCGATGCTGGATTCGAACACCCACGGGTGGCGGCGTTGCAGCGAGCGCTCCTTGCCGGGGCGCAGCGTGATGGTCTTCATGGCGTCGTCGTCATGGCTTGCGTCGGGCGCGCGGGTGGGTGGCGTCGTAGACCTTCGACAGGTGGCCGAAATCGAGCTTGGTGTAGACCTGCGTCGTCGTGATGTTGGCGTGGCCGAGCAGCTCCTGCACCGCACGCAGATCGCCGCTGCTCTGCAGCACGTGGGTCGCGAACGAATGGCGCAGCATGTGTGGGTGAACGTGCGTCGGCAGGCCGGCATGTTGCGCGCGCCGCTTCAATCGTGCCCGCACCTGGCCGGCGGTGATGCGCGCGCCGCGGGTGCCGACGAGCAGCGCGGCTTCGTCGTGGCGGGCCAGCGTGGGCCGCACGTCCAGCCACGCGCGCAAGGCCGTCAGCGCGGCGGCGCCGACCGGCACGCTGCGGCGTTTGCTGCCCTTGCCGAGCACGTGGGCGCTGGCGTCGGCGGCATCGATCCAGCCGCCGGCGCCGGCGCGCAGATCCAGCCCGACCAGCTCGCCGACGCGCAGGCCGCAGCCGTACAGCAGCTCGACGATGCACTGGTCGCGCGCCTCGAGCACCGGGTCGGCGCCGGCGTGCGCGTGGGCGTCGGCCAGCGCCATCGCATGGTCGACCGAGAGCGCCTTCGGCAGAGGCTGCGGCGCTTTCGGCGCGCGCACCCCGTCGGCCGGGTTCAGCGCCACCAGCCCGTCGTTGCCGAGCCATCGGTACAGGCCGCGCCAGGCCGACAGCACCAGCGCGATGCTGCGCGGCCCCAGGCCCTTGCCGTGCAGCGCCGCGGCCCAGCGCCGCACGTGGTGCATCTGCACGTCGCGCAGCGGCAGCTTCTGTTCGGCGGCAAAGGATTGAAGGCGCGCCAGCGCATCGGCATACAGCGCCAGGCTGCGCCGCGCGAGCCGGCGCTCGACTTCCAAATACACGAGGTGGCGCCGGATGTCGGCGTCGACACCTTGGGTGCCAGGCGCCAAATCGATCATGGCGTCAGCCGCCCGCCGGCAGCACCCGCGAGAGCGCCGCACTCGCGATCTCGCCGATGCGCACCAGGAACTCGGTGCCCATCTCGGCGGTGTAGCGCGTCGGGTCGGGCGAGGCCAGCACCAGCATGCC
>Ga0307517_10000114_pt1 | contig 118754 bp, 162 predicted proteins | sample 23_EM_MG_FD_194515 | JGI IMG/M metagenome (GOLD analysis project Ga0307517, IMG submission 194515) | Populus trichocarpa ectomycorrhiza microbial communities from riparian zone in the Pacific Northwest, United States - 23_EM | ecosystem: Host-associated > Plants > Roots > Unclassified... | reverse complement strand
TCACAGCGTGAAAAATGTGACATCCCTGTCCGAGATAGCGGATTTTAGGGCCAAAACGTAGCGGATTTGAGGCCGAAATTTCGGGTTTTCGACGTACAGACCTATTAGGGAGCTTCCCGGGGCCTGAGAGCGTGGGAATCCTGCAAGGTGCAAGGTTTGACTGCAGGAGCAGAAGGTGCCAGAATGCGCAATTGCACCGCTTCAGATATGTTCAGAAAACAGGTTGGTAGAGATTAGAAACAGCCTAGCTTTTGTGAGATACGAAGGTTGCGAGGCTGACAAAAAATCCGCAGGTACTTACGTATGTTTGAGCGCCAGATAATAGATGCTAGTCCTTCTATCCCGTTGGTCAATTACTCAGAGCATGGAAAGGGGGTCTATGATAAGTCGCCCTTTACCACCCTCCAGGGGAGTTCCTAATTGATAATGTCATCAGCTCTCGAAGTCGGAAAGGTTTCCTGGGAATATACACAGAACGTTGAGAGGACCTATGTGATATATCATTGTCTTCATTTAGAAAAAAGAATCGCAACGAAAGGAAAACAATATGATCAGGTACCAGGAAAGGGTGGATATCTATGACAGTTTTTCCTATCTGTCTCCCATTTCAAGGCAGACTTTGCTGCTCAAGGGTCAACGCTTGGCGATGGTCGAATAGATGGATCTCTCGAACGTAGTATGCTGTGAGCGGTTTTGCACCATGGAGAAGACCTTGGCTCCAACAACAATTTTCCTTGAACGATGAAACCTTCACATCTGATTGCGACCACGAATCGTCTGCGAGAAAATGTATGCGAAGAAGAAAATCGGCGGAACCAGGCACTTCATTAACGATACAGCACCCAGCCAGCATTTCGATAAAAGTTGGCAATAAAACAGCTCTGGCGCTCATGACGGGCGCACATAATATTCAGACCTGGGCCTGGTGAGAACGACTTGTGACCGGTCACAGTACGACCGCGTGACGCATCCAAGAGTTCAAACTTCAGGCCTTCAGGTATCACTGGGCTTGGTGCTTACCACTCTTTTTCACACCCATACCGACACAGATACAGAAATTTGGCCGTGTAAAAGGATTGATACCCTCAAATTTTGCAGTAGAGGTGGTTCTACCAACGAAGGCCCTTTTCCGAGATGCTTGGGAAGTTCAGATTCGCTTGCCTCGACGTGGGTGCCGGGTCGCTGATGAAGACCTCACATTACTGTGATCATTGTTCCTGCCTGTCAAATCCACTCTATGCCCATCGTCTTAGAGAAATTTATCCTCCTCTATTCCGCGTGTATCTCCGTCTAAGCAGCGGAACACCCATTTTTGGTTTCCGACATCGAGGAACACATCAAGTTTGTAGCGCGGACGTAGTGCTCGATCTTCGATTGACAGCTTTTGTCTTCAAAGTTTGCATTCTAATTCCTCCTGGGTTTACAGTTTCTCGCTTCATTCAAACAGAGGATCGAGTCCGAGGCAGAAATACAGAGGCAGGCTTCTTAAAATGTTTAATCGCTGCACGGAGTGACTGGCCATAACCGCGTTCCCCTCTCTCTCGTTAGAGATACCTTGCAAGAAGAGAACGGAGAATCGGATATCCATTTTGCGATGGACAGTTCGCCCTGACTTGTATCTCACGTCTCGTCGGTATCAAAAGTTAAGTGCATTGGATTTCATTAAGGTCCTTACACGGTTCTCTCAAATATAAGCAGTCGATCTGGCACCCTTCCTGCCCATCCCACCCCAGAATGCTTCTCCGTGCATCCTTCTTGTGTTCTCTCGTGGCTTGCTTTTCGTTTTCATTTGCTCATACAAAGAACCCGAAACGCGGCATAGGCTATGCAGGCGACCTCCCAGGCGATATCATCAATGCAAATCAAACCACAAGTGTAATATCCTGGCAGTACAACTGGGCGAATATACCCCCGGATTACCTTGCAACATCAAATATTACTTATATTCCTATGCAATGGGGCTCAGCCAACATCGATAGCTTTGGGGATGATGTGAAGGCTCAAGGGGCAACCACAATTCTGGTATGTCCTTTTAGTCTAATGCTTCCAATGGCTTACGCGGAGCTCCTGTAGACCTTCAATGAGCCAGACTATGTGAACGAGTCCAACATGACACCAGACGAAGCTGCGAAATTGTGGATGGAGTTCATTGAGCCCCTGAAATCCTCGGATATTCGGCTTGGAGGGCCAGCTGTCACAGCCTCGGGAACTGGTCGTCCTTGGTTGAATAGCTTCTTGCAAGCATGCACTAATTGCACCATTGACTTCTTGCCTTTGCATTGGTAACGTGTTTCGCTTTTTGTCCTCGCGCTTTCCTCACAAATTCTCAGGTATGGGTCGGGAACAGAGGGCTTCTATGGGTATATATGGGATGTCCACACCCAGTTCCCTCAATATCCCATCTGGATAACCGAATACGCCGAAACATCTCCTAATGATACAGGTGAGTGCCTATCCTGCTGACCCGACATTGTTTGATGAAAATTACTCTTATAACAGTTGTTTTTGAGTTCATGAACCAGACCATAACTTACTTGGACAGTTTGGACTGGATCGAACGCTACTCATGGTTTGGCTACTTCGTGAGTTCGTTCTCGCTCAACTTTGCCACATATTCATCGTCTTTTTTTTAGCGGCCGCGCCCCGATGTACACTATAGTAAGGTTCCCCCTCAGTTTCTGAGATTCATTCTAATTCAGCGTCCAGACCTATTACGCAGCGATGGGGGCTTGAACGCTTTAGGCGAACTTTATCTCGGGGCAAAGACTGTCCACACGCAAAACCTTACAGCACCGACTAGCACGTATAAGACCGTGAATGGTGCTGACATTCCAAACCAGGGCCCTCCGACAGCATGGCCAGTGGTCAGTTCTGCTTCTCGGTCTCTCCTGACGGTAGCACTGTCCTCACAGTCGCTTCTTGCCACCGTAACATCGATCATTTGCTTCTTCGGTGCTCAATGGATTTTGTAGAGTAGACGTTCTGGGGATTACATAAAAGGAGTATGACACACATTCATTACAATCACTCTCGTTTATCGCCACCAACCTTCGTTAAACCTTTTCCTTCTTCGAATAATCGTTGGGCTTTATTTAGCAAAATACCTTCATAATATTCTATTTCGTACTGCACCTACTTGCTAGTTCTTCAAATGCGTGAGAGACATGACTAAGCCACATCTTTTGTTGCCTCCCCTTTTCAATATTCGCTACAGCAGCTCTGTGGGGATGTACAAACTCATCTGCCTGTCGTTACTCGGACTTGCACAATGCGCCCTTGCGCATGGTGGGCACGAAAACGCAGGACCTCAGCCTGGGGAAACAATTCAGCAGTATGCCCAACGTCACGTACACCAATTCCTTAACGTTCTATAGACCCAATGCTGACTACCCTCCTCGCAAGATGTCCTCGGAGCACCATATGTATGGCTTTATAACTTTGCAACACATAATCTCTACTTACCCTAACTTGCTTAGTGATTCCTTTGACGTCCGGAGTTTTTTTCAACTGCATGATTTGAATGGGTAAGCAAGGTCCATTGGGCCGCACAAGACAAGCCAGCTAACGCTAACTAGCGATGGGTTCTGGGACAAAGACGAAATTGAGGCCATCTACGGTGTACATCATGTCTACTCGCAGAAGAAATCAAAGGTTCGAGTCTCTATCTCGCTTGATGCACCCATCGTCACGTTCTGGTTGTAGGACGAAATGGAGCATCAGCAGAAAGCCGACCATATTGTCAAAGCTGTGCTTCAACGGCTTGACCTCAATGGAGATGGCTATGTTACCCCTGAGGAGCTTGAAAAGGTTGGATTAGACGGTTTGCCAAATTTCGATGGGTTAGGCGCGGAGGGTCATCATTATGATGTCGAAAGCGGTCTGCATTCCTCTTCGATTTTTCTGTCCAAATTTTCACGGAACTTCTAGAATTTTTCTTGCATCATGAAGGCACGGGAAATCTGCGTCGTTACATCTTTTTTGAAGCACTGACCCTTGAATTCAGAACAATTCCATTCTACACCAGAAACGCAGACTGACGAGTCATACACACATCCTGAAGATATGGAACACTTTGCACAACATGAGTCAATTGAACGTAAAGAGGCTGAACGAGAAGCGAAGTTCCAAGGTGTCACGGTTGAAGAGATTCTGAAATTGCAGGAGGAAGCGGTCGCAGCAGCGGCCGCTGCTTCACAAGACACTCAAAAGGCCGTTCCTGTCTCCAAGCCTGTAACCCGCGTGACTCCCCCCGAGAAACAGGAGCCAGCAGTCAAGTATAAGGATGCCGGCACTGTAGGCGCCCGAAAGGGAGAGTGGGGGACCGGTGAAGCGGGTTACAAACCTCCAACAGAACCCGGAGAAAAATTACGGTAGGATCCTCATTCAAATGTTATTACTCGATTATTCATAAACCCTTTTCTATTTCCAGCAAAAATCTCCCCTATAAGGTATTGTTCATTCCCCAATAACCTGATTTCCTTCTGAGACGCTAAAATAGAACTCTCGAATGCAGTATAAATTCCGCCGCAACTGGGGTGATTTCTAATCCCACCATACCCTTGATTTGAAGTACTACATTATTACGTTCTTGTGAGTTAAATTTGGATGAGAGGGTTCAAATAAAGGGTGTATGCCGCGGGAAGGGGTATATCTTGCAATACGGAAAAGAATGTCGAATATGTATATATCCCATGACTATTATTTGCTATCGACCCTCAAACATGTCATCCATGATGCTGTTCTCCACTGCTTCCCAGTCGATATTCCCCCCGCTCGCGTACACACTTTCATAAGATGATAGGCTAACATTAGAGAAAAAAGGGACCAAATCTCGCATGCTCTCAATGTGGCGCAAGGTTCCCAATAAGGGCCTTCGCATTGCTGGTTGCTGATGTCGGCCGATTGAATGGTCGTCGAGATGGCTGGTTTTTGAAGTGGCCTGAAACGAAATTATGATAAGAGTAGCTCGTGAGAGTGAAAAAAAAACACGCACAGAAATTGGGAGACTCCCTGCGATTTCAGAGAGCTGATCCATCATGGCTTCTGGAAACCAATCATCGGGTCGATAAACAGCGTCAACGGTGTCGGTGATGAAAACACATTGATGACTATGATAAAATGTGACCAAGTGAAAGGTAAGACCCGAAAGTACTAACATTTGAAACTCTTCAGTTTGCAATACAAGCAGTGTATCCAGACATTTGCATGCGGATAATATCAACTGAAGGTCTTCCGAGCCGTCTCCAGGCAAGTTAATCATTGCGTGCTCGAAAATGCGGTACTGTCAGAAGGTCCACATCAGTGAAACGAAAGAAGGGGAAGGAAATCTCACCATCTCTGTGAGGAGAACAGGCCAAAAGCTCGTGAGATTATGGGGTGATAATCGGCAAAGGAGCACTCGAATGCACAGGAACACCTCGCCTTGCACGACAGGGGATGAGACCCCACGGAAAATGTCAACTAATTTTTCCTGAATAGTTGGTAGCTGAGTAAGGAAATGATTTTTCTCCCCGGTGAAGAGAACATAGGAGAGGCGTCGCAAATTCAACGAACGAAGCAACATTTCATACTCTCGGTTAGTGAAGATATTTGCGGAGGGGGCATTGGTCAATTTGCCTATCCCCAAGGGCTTGGTAAATAATCTTTGTTAGAAGGAACAACAACAAACCAAGGAGCTCCGGCAAGGCAGTTTTGTCCGAGTCGTATAAGGCCTTAATGATTGGTCGCCACCTGTTTGCATCCACGGGATTACAGTTAAAAAGCCGATTGTCGTTCAAAAGATCGATCACGGGTGTCCTCCAGGATTTGAGGGATGCTGGTATACGTGTCATTTCGTGCAATATTTGTATCACAGTTGCGTCGACATCCATCGGTCTGTCCGAAATGAATCCATGAATAAGGACAAGGACAAGGAGATATTTCTCACCGCACCTAATTTTATTTCTCATCGCAGGGTTGACGATGTAGTAAATTATATTGTTGCAAGCGCTGATGATTTTGTCATTTTCAACTAAGATTTTCCGTAGATTTGGCAATGCAGATGTTGCAACGAAAGAATTGATCTTGGGACTCAAGGTTGAGAAGAAATCTGGCGCAGTAAAAGATTGTTCACCTGTCCAACTACTTCAAGAGAAGCTAGCTTTGGTGTCTCCGGTGGAATTACAACAGTGGTAGATTCAGGTTTTTCATCTATTGTAGAGAAGGTAAGTAGATGGCCACGAAACCTTGCAAGAAACGAAGACTTGCCACTGCGTGGAGCAGGGGATTCCCGTCCACTGTGAATGACAGACTCTTTCGTGCTTCTCCGGATCCATGATCCTTGGTCTGTAAACCGGCCAACATAGAGCACACAAGAGTCAAGTAATCTCCCATATGTTTCCTAGTTTGCTTTTAAGATATTGTTTATTAATAAAAGATAGAATTGCATACCTGGAGTTCCTTTCGAATCTTTCTGTCCTCCATGGATGTACTTTGAGTGATTTTATCCGCCAAAATGCCCAAACACCTGCACAACGTCAAATTTTTAGACAAAAATACAGCCAGAAACTTCAAACCTCAAGGCAGAGAAATTGCAGGCCTTGAAATCACGAGACGAGCCGAGAATCTCCTTGGCCAATTGGATATACCGACTCCAGACTTGAGTTGCAAGGGGTCCTTCAAGCCGACGGAGGTACTGCTCCAGGAATCGGAATATAATTGAATCGGTCCTACAATACATGATATTTTTAGCTGTTGCCTGATACGAATTGCAGGATAGCATAACATCTTACAAGTTTGGATTTAGGGCTTGCCTCTTGCTTCTTTCAGAACCAGCAAAGAGGCGGGCTCCGATACTTTCGCAAATCATATGAACCGCATTTTGAGCATTAGCAACAAGCACATCTACAAGTTCAAATGCAGCATCAGGTGAGGTCGCTGACAGCTGAATAGGCCAGATAAATGCGGATATTTCTTAAAAATGAGGGAATTATTCACCGTTAGATCTTTACTCCACCAGTCCACAATTGATTCAAATACTTCTGAACTTTGTACGCGGAATAGATGCTCAAGGACTCGACGACAGCGAAGTCGTGTACGTGTGTATATCATTGACAATGAATCATTTTCGGGTGACCAGGGTTCAGATGTTTTCCAGATTAACGAAGCCCAAAAAGAATAAAGAACCCGGATCCCATCGTCCAAGGAGCGGTAGCCTGGAGAGCGTGACTAAATGGAAGGGTAAATGTGTGGTACCTGAAGAAACTAAAAACTTACAGTTAGCTGTTCGGTTTGGTTGGACGATGTTTCGGAGCTGAATACATTCGATACGTAGCCAAGTAGCCCAACGCCTTCGGATGCTGCCTTGGAATCCATGTTGTTGGTTTCGTCTTCGGCAGTATCCAGCTCGGATGTGTAAGCTAGACTCAAAAGAATGAGACGCTCCAATGCATTGAGAAGCATAATCAGCTCTGCATCGGTCACAGAAGTAGTCATGTCTCCTGGATGATCTTGACTTTGAGCAGTTGCCCGCAGAACATCTCCAAGAGCCGACAGGAGCTGTCGACACAAGCAATCATTCAGGGGTGTGACCACAGCTTGCAGGGCGGGTTGAAATTGAGGAACGGCCATGAGGATGAAGTCCAGCCAGTGCTGCAAGACGGGCCGGTTGGTTCGGGTCGATATGCCATCTGTTAGAGTTTGTACAAGGAGAGGATTTACGGGATAACGAAGAATGGAATCCACGCCGTTGTCTAGGGCACTGGAGCCCTCCGGTGAATTGTCATCCTGCTTGCTGCCCACGATTCGGGAAGATTCTAAATGTGAAGTCGAGACAGATATGACGGAATGAAGCAAGTGAAGCCACTTGTTTTGGAGGTCCAGGCGACCCATATGTATCGAGAAGTAGAGCCTGCCGATGGAGGTTGCTTCTATGCCTTCAACAAGGACAATATCAATCTCCCCTCGGGCAACGATTGTTTGAAGGAGTTCAATGGAATTAGACTGAATCGTGACATTGGACGACTGCATAGAGGTAGTTAATGCAGTTTTCGGTTCCGATTGAACAAACCTGAGGATGGGATTTAGGGAACTTCGGCTTCAAAATAAGTGGACAATACCTGAGCAAAAGCTCTATAAGCACATCCAAATAGCTTGCTTCTGAATCAACTAGATTGCCTAGAAACATGTTAATTCTTTTTTAACCTCCATGCTGGGAGTTATACACATACTGTTGGCGACCCTTTGGATGAGTCCAGAATGATGTGACCGTTTGATAGAGGACGTCCGCGCTGCCTTAGCAAACCCCTGCCCACCAAAAGTGACCATAGAAAGAAGAGTTTCCAGGAGGTGATTGACAATGCTTTGATCAAAGGGCCTCTCATAAAGGAAACCAGGAATTTCTCTTCCCCGGACTTTGAAAGTACTGGGAATTCGCAATATCGATGGGTCCAGTAGTTCGTATAGTATGGGGTCCAGAACTCTGGTTTCTTGAGTTACCAATCGTGTATTCAAAGTTGGACGAACCTCACCGGATATATGATTTAAGATTACATCGCATCCAGGTTTCACCCACGCGACGGAGACTTGGAGTATCACTCTTCAGAGTGTCCAAGACGATCATCATGGGGGTCTTAAAGTAGAATCCAGGGAATTGATTATCCTCTTTCCAAATGACATGAGGAAAGGCATCTGTCGGAACAAATTTGCTCACCTGATAATCTCCAGAGGACTCCAAAGGCTTCGTAGGCTTCTGAAACTCTGGGCGATTCGGCAGAGGTTATCGACTGAGCGATAATCGATTCGACGTAGGTTCGAGTTGTCGATGCTTGTAGGGACCAGATCAAGTTGACAGCACGAACATGATAAACAGTGAGGTTGTTGTGTAAATATTTCAGGAGTTTTTCGACCATCTTGTACATGATTGCTCGCTCATTTATAACCAAATTAGGATCCAGGAATTGGTTCCGAGAAAGGGATACAATTAGGCTGATCACTCGATCGACAGTGGTGAATGTAGCTGCCTGAGTAAAAATTGAGTGCACAGGCAAGACTGAGTGGTAAGAACGCCACCTCAGTTTCCAGGCTTTCAAGTAGTTTGTCCAGCCATACTTTAGGATTCCAATCAACATCAATTGGGGTGTCCAATCTTGCAGCCAACCGATCAAGGAGAGAAAGTAGCTGAATGTAGGATTCACGGAGAACAGGAGCATCGTGATGTTCCCGGGAAAGGCGATCGCTATAACGGATACTGAGAGTTGTCAAGGAATGAAAACAACTTAAGAAAGGTATTGCCGAGAGTTGAGGGGCATCAGCGATTGGTAGCGGTTTGTCCGTGATCCTGAAAAATGTGCAAGCAAAGTCGAAAGGTCGCTGCTGGTCGCTTCCAAACTCCGCCGTCATTTCGGGACGTTGCAGCAAAGCGGCATGAGGAATACGCTGAAGGATATCACCCAACAGGAGCCACGTAGCGAAAACAGATTGAGAGGATGCCTTTGTGGGGTCGTTCTGGACTTGCGACTGCGAAAAAATGAGTATTGGAAAAAATGTTCTGTTTCGGGTGACATACATGTAGTAAGTCTAGTAAAGCTGCAAAAATTACGGGTAAGTGAATGGTCTGCATTTCTTCATCATGAGAGAATGATTGCAGGATAAAATGGACTAGTTTAATGGCCTACATAAAATTAGCCAATGTTTAGGTTTTTTGAGCGGTTACATACCTCCGTCTTGGAGCCGTCTCCCAAAATTTCATCAAAAACCGCAGCAAGCATATGTTTCCAAAGTATTTGCGGTTCTACAGCTTCATACAAAGTGCTGGCAGTCATCGATAACTTTTATAAAATGGTCAGCAACGTCGGATGGAGAATAGAACCAGCACAGACATCTTCACCACTCTCGGTAGGGTTTTTGACGAGATTCATAATAGCATTAAAAGCGTCGTACACCAGAGTTTCCGTCAGAATTGCGCCGATCTCCCATTTATCAAGCAATGAGATGAAAATCTTGAACGGTCGCGATTCTGCATATTCACCCGAAGGTGAAATCATTTCATTCTGGGTATAGAAGTCAGATTTTAATTCGAAGGTGGGGTTCAACAATCCAACCTTCAAGGTCGAACTGAGCAGTTCGAGCGCATTGTCCTTTACGTAGGCAATTTGATTTTCTGCTTTCTCATTTGAACCCAAAAGCCAGGTATAGAGCCGCCGGTTCAATGAAAGGTCCCGACGTAGGACCACCCCCGTTGCTGCTCGCATCAATGTAGAGCGATCATCATTATGGGCTCTTCGAATGGCGTGGCTATTGACTCGCATGCTTTGTGAGAGGATGTCAAGAGCAGCACGTCGTACGAGCAAGTTTTCGTCTTCAAGAGCGGCGGCGAATGCCCGAATCATCAACCCAATATCTTTTCCCACTATATCTGCAATATCTGTTCGGGAAGTTAGATGGTTCATATCTTGGGTTTCTATTTAATGTACCTTCGTCGGCATTGAGGTGCGGAAGGCGACGGGAAAGGAAGTTAAGGGATGTTCCTCGTGCAGAAGGTGTTGTTAACATGACTAGCCAAATATTTTGGAAGAAGAATGACAGGGATACAGATCGCGATAGTCGATCGAGTAAATTGAGGACCTGAGCTAGAATTAAGCCACATCATCCAACCTTTAAAGCAGAGCGCAAACCTTTTCAAAGAATTCTCCAGTTTCTTCTTCCAGTCCAGGAAGCAAAGCAAGAATGAATGACTTCATTATAGGTCGAAGACCCGACTGCAATGGAAGGTAGTGCGTGTCATAGATATTAAGAAGCGTTGGCTTGATAAAAGTGATAGCGTAAGGAATAAAAATCTCGAGGCAAGAAGTTCTCTTACCTTGACGGATGTAGCTGCGTACTCAAAAAAGGGAAATAAGCCAGGTGACCAGAGTGAAAGATCGCGTCTCAGGCCTTCCGCCTTCAGAACCAAAAATATCAATATAGCACGGGTGTGGGGAATGGATAAAATGATACGCACACCCAAAACAGCTAATATATGTACGTATACCTCCAGTGCGCGCTGATGTACTCCAGTTGGCAATGCTGGGTTCAGACACTGGGCAAGACGCTTTGCAACGACCAGCTTTCGTGGAATTTCTTTGAATTGCATGTAAGATTGAAATGTCTGTTCTAAGAATCTCAGAAAAATGATGATTTCAATGCAATATGCCATGCACCTTGAGTAGCTGCTTAAGAAATGCGATGCAGTCCGCCCATTCATGGACATTGTCGAAGGAATTTAGACACTTCTCAACTTGCTGCACATATTTCTTATACTTAGGATCAGAAGAGTAAGTCTGATTTGCGAGAACTAGTAGTCAAATTCGTTAGTGATTCTACTGGAATCGGGAATTTCTCTCACCGCGTTCACTAGTCCTCGCAGACACCCAGGCTAACCCTTTCTTTGCAACTTGTCCTGTAGCCTCTACCCCGGATACTGACGGAGGATTTATGGACATGGCAGTCGTCGATTAGCGGAAGCAGGTTTGTACAAGCAGCACAGAGCCAATCTCTCTCGCGGAAGAAAGAGATGGGTTAGGAAGGATTATTGCGTACTGCGCAGGCTCATAGGTGAAGTCGATCAGTCGCGACTCGCGCCAGTCACGCATGTGACTGTTCAAACCAAGCTCAAGTAGAAGTACTCTTTTGCCACATTCGCTTTCTGATTGCAGTTGGGCATTTGCGAGATAATAATATATATATATATTCCATATGGTTGGTGAAAAAATATTTACAATATGATAGGTCTATTTTATGCATCTCGAGGCGGAGCCATGTCAGAATCCCCACCTTCCGAAGATAGTGAAGGGGCTAGTTGAAGGATCCGCATCTTCGTCGGGGCTCGCACGGCGCTTGTACTCGGAATACCATGAGATTCAGGAATCGCAGAGGGAGCTCGAGAGGGGGCAGCGGATGTAACTGCTGATCCTGACTTGGAGGAAGCCTTTAGCTTGCTCAAAGCCTTGAGGGATGCTGGTGCGGAGATGGAAACGGCAGAAAGCTTTGGCAGTGTAACGCTACCAACGGATGCCTTGTCTTCCGTAGCTCGGGGCTGGGAATTGTTTGACGTGACAAATGAGGCATGTTCAGAGTCTTTGTCGCCAACCCAGGTGCGAGCAAGCCATCGACCACCGGCAATTCCCCTTATTTCTCGGTTGGCTTCCCGCCAGTGCCTTACCCTTTTACCGCCTTTGTCAAGAGGTAAGAGCGGAGAAGGTCCGGTAACTATTTTCTGGGGAGGCTGCACTGGGAATGGTTTCGTGGGAAGAGGGTACACCGGAATGGGTACGTTCTCCAGATTTGGTTCGTCCATTAATGGCGCTGATACAAGGGGCGGTGAACTTGGGGGGACGTTTTCTGGTTCAGGGGAATGCTGTTCAAACTGTACAGTGACCGGCGACGAAGCAGCAGTCCCGGTATAGCCTAAACATTAAAGGGTTTGAAACACGAGTGGCGTACAAATGAGAGAACTAACTTTCGCTCAACATAGCTGTATCTTCGAGGAGAAGAGGCGGTATCGCAGATTTTTGCCTGTCGAGTAACCTCGATAAGAAAGGGAAAGTGTCAAGCGACGAAAACGTACTTTGCCAATTTTGCCTTTGCCCGCGGAACATTAGCTGGTTTGCGAGGAGAGACCTTCTTCCCCTTCGTAACGGGAGGTTCACTCGGTTGAATCAATGGTGAACTGTGTGCAATTTCTGTTTCCTCATGAGATTCGGACAGATTTGCTTTAAACCAGGACATGGTGGGCGCAAGAATTTGCGCACCCGTTGGTTGTGATACGTTCAAGTTCTCTTTGATCTTCTTCTCTCCGTCACCCAGCCTTTTTTCGCTCTTTCGCGGCTTCCGTTTCGCTGAGACCTTTCGTTTTTGAGGACTGTCACTGGAACGTCCAGCAACTTGTTGAGAAGATGGTGAAGGTTTAGCAAGGTCGTCGTCATCGTCAATAAGTTCATCAACAAGCTGATCATCTTCTTCGTTGTTTCCCGCTGGCGCTTTGTCGGACGACGGATGTGTCAAGGCCGTTGAAGCAGGGCGTTTCTTGATATGGATGATGTTCTTTTTGGGGGGCTGAGGTGGAGGGCTGTCTTCCTCGCGAAGAGTAGAAATCTGTGGGGCATCCATCTCGATGTCTTCGTCCATGTCGCTATCCGAAGCTGGCTGCTGGCGGGTGCGGGACGGGATTGAGGGTTCGTAGGTGACCCACGGAGATGCACGAAAAGATGACATGGCTTGATGTATATATGTTGTTGATTTTGAACAAGTTGGAGTAGTTGACTGCTGCCTATTTAGGTACTCAAGCCCAAGTAGCGACCCTGCATGGTTTCGTGCCAACTTACAGCAACCGGGCTACAGCTAGTATTATTCATCCTAATCTCTCAGATTTGCCCTCATACCCTGCCCATTTCCCCAAATCATCCTGAACATCAACCATTCGCGTCTCGTAAAATATATGTGCCGTTGGCTTTATTGTATCCCAATCCTTAATTCTTCCCTCCCCATCGCGTTCCAGTTGGCCTCCCCAGATACTCCATTTATCAAGCTTCGTGTTGTACGAGGAGACGGTGCAGCCACATCCCTTGCAACGCCAACGGATCTTCCATGGCTTGGTGGATACAGCGTAATATTCGAGCGCATCATTGTAGGGTTCTGCATGAGTCCATGAGAATCTGGACGCAGGGAAATGAACTGTAAGAATAAAAGCAGCAGCTGCGCAGGAGGGAAAAGTTTAAGTAAGTACATAATATAGATGCAGTGTTGATTAAGCTCCATCACCATTCAACCTTTGGCAGAGGGTGCAGTGGCAATACGCGCTTATTAGGGGGAGTCCCACTACCTTGTAGCGTACGGCATTGCAGAAGCAACCTCCTTGGTGTATGATATCGGTATCGGACATAAGGGCTGGGATGCTGGTGGGTGTGAATTAAGACTTTGCGCCATCGCTATTTTTGAGCTACATTCCGATCCTTCCGGCCGTGTCCTGAAAGAGTGCCAAGGAGACATTGAAACTTCCAGTTAGATCAAGGCGCTTTCAACCTGGACCCGTCATAAGCTTGGTAAATGGATGATGAGCACTGAAATGTTGAACTTCGTGAGCGCTGCAATTGGTGCAAATGATCCCTTAGGTAATCAACACACCGAAATTCTCCGTGTGCTTTCACCAACATCAAAACTCTCTCCCCACTCTCTAAAAACCGGTTGGTTTCCATGTCTCCTTGGGAGTGCTGAACCTCACCACTGCGTTGCTTTTCAGTGCCGACCACTGCGTATAGTCAACCTTAGACTTCTTTTGCAGGTTGAAGTATACTAGGCATCATCAATGGTCTCGTCAACTGTCAACGTATGGGACCTCTTTCGCACACGTTCCGCTCAACTATATTCATTGGCATCACCCAGGTTGTTCGATACACCGCCCTTTTTTCAGGTGTCGCATTTGGATGGTATCACCGTCGTTCATTGCAAGCTGCCCACGACACGCACAAATTGAAAGATGCCACCCACCACAGGGAGAAATTGATTGCAGAGGCGAAGCAAGCCTGGAAAAGAAAGCAGGAGGCTTCAAGTGATACCACTCGTGAGCACCATTCCATTAAATGTGGCTCCCTTAGTTTCGCAGCACAGATTCTTGCACATGCAGTTCCTTATGACGAGCTTGCTAATGACATACTTCCCAGTGATAACCGATCCCGAGGACCCCCACTTCGACCTAGAGAGACTAGTGACAAATTGGGAAAAGAGCTCATAAACGCATTCTTTATTCAGTATTCATCTGGCAATAGACTTGTTTTGACGCCCTCCTGTTGCTTATTGGAGCTTACTGCAACTCTTACTCCAAATTTGGGGAGCACGCCTGATTTGAATTCTAAACACCGTGACATATGTAGGCAGGAACACGATCATTCATTCTGCGGGCAATCTCCTCAACGGTTGACTTTCATGCCAGTAATTGAGTTTGTGGCCATCTGAACCGTGAGAAAAGCGCGTCGCGTCCTTCATCAGAATCACCCCAATACAAACCTTTCATTGCACTGCATTCTATCTACACCGTACCTTTTCGTATCTCATATTTCACCTGCCATTGTCTCGGTTTATCTTTAGGGGATCCTCTTGATGAAGACTCAAATGGAAGAAGTAGAGGACGATCTCGCAGCAGAGGAGGAAAATAAGTTGATAAATGAGGTTGGTGCCTGTCGTCATTCTTTAACTAGTCATCAACCATTTCTCGACGTCTCCAGGAATACAAAACTTGGTGCGACCAAAAACTTGCACTCTTTAGTCGAGGCTGATGGCGTCGTAGGAAAAAGAATGCCCCTTACCTCTATGATATTGTCGTTACACATGCGCTTGACTGGCCAAGTTTGACATGCCAGTGGTTCCCGGACAAAGAGCAGTAAGAAGAATTTTCCAATTCTCCATCCCACTTATCGATCCTTTCGGTCACATACAGGAACCCACAAAAGCCATACACGACGCATCGCCTCTTGCTGGGTACCCATACATCCGGACAGTCTCAAGATTACTTGCAAATTGCCACCGTGCAGATACCAAAACGGGATAATCCTGCAACTGGAGCGGATAAACTTGACCGGGCAGATTATGACGATGAACGGGGGGAGTTGGGCGGCCATAGCCTTCCACCTACGCCCCGGATACAAATCATCCAGAAAATCAACCATGACGGGGAGGTCAACAGAGCGAGGTACATGCCACAGAATCCAGACTTGATTGCAACGAAAACAGTGACGGGAGATGTCTTCATTTTTGATCGCACAAAACATTCGAGCGAACCTGAAAGAGGGGGACTGTGCAAACCCGACATCAAGCTTATTGGCCAACATCGGGAAGGGTGCGTGCCCCTTTTTTCCGTTTCAACATGATTTGGACTTTCGTAGGTATGGCCTTGCATGGAATCCCGTCAAAGCAGGTCTCATACTCGGCGCATCAGAAGACATGACTGTCTGTTGTTGGTGAGAAGAGGATTTTCTTTGCCATGAATCGTATTGATATTGTATCACAGGGACATTAATTCATACACTAAAGCCAAATCGACGATTGAACCCACAACCACATACAAAGGTCATACATCTGTTGTCGGAGTACGTTCATCCCATATTTTTCTGTCCTGTACTTATAGGACTTAGGACGTAGATTGGCATGCCACTCACGAAAATATCTTTGCAAGCGTCGGAGACGACAAGATGTTGATGATGTAAGTCTGTCCATCGACCCCATCGTCTCTGGTTTATTGAACGATTCAAATTTAGTTGGGACACAAGGTCTCCACTAGACCCCAAACTCAAGATTCAGGCCCATGACGCAGAAATATTGTCAGTTGCTTTCAGCCCAGCAACCGAACACCTTTTGGTAACAGGCAGTGCTGACAAGGTATGTTGAAATTCACGATAACAGGGATTGAACTCATTACACGCCCCGTTCATTTCAGACGGCCGTCCTGCATGATATTCGCGCTCCAACAAAGAAATTGCACGTCTTCGAGTCACACACAGATGAAGTCCTCCATCTCGCTTGGTCGCCCCATAACCCCACTATCTTCTCTTCTGCTTCAAGTGACAGAAGAATCAATATCTGGGACTTATCACTTATTGGACAGGAGCAGACTCCCGATGACCAGGAAGACGGACCACCGGAATTGCTATTTGTTCATGGAGGTATGTCACCACCTTTCACGTGAACCCAACAACTTACACCCACCCACACATAGGACACACCGCTCGTCCTACAGACTTTTGCTGGGCACCAGGAGAATCCGAAAACTGGACTGCAGCCAGCGTGTCCGAAGACAACGTCGTCATGGTATGGCAACCAACCATGCGGGTGTGGGCTGGAGACGAAGTGAAAATAGATGACAAGGAGTTGGAGAGCGATGCGATGGAGGGGATCGAAAGTGTGGTCGACAAAGCGAAAGCGAATGCCAGTGGTGGAAGTCTGCGAAGTCAAAGTATGAGTGTCAGTGCGACCTCGGCAGATGATTAGGCGTGGCGGCTTGAGATGTCCTTTCGGTGCTTGTAGACCTTATGGCTGTTCTCGAGCGTAGATCAAGTGGTGTTAAATAATGATAAAGACCCATGGTGTACAACGATTTTGATGGCGGGGTTGGGGGGAGTATGAATTGTAGCGCTATTATAGGAATATAATTCTAACCAATTCAAAGATCACTGGAAGTTGCGCAATAAGGGATCGAAATGGTCAAATATTTAACAGTAGCTGGGACACACCTCCACCCATAACTACAAAGACAATCACACCAAGGGCCCAAAGGCTAAGTGGGCTTCTGTGTGCCAGCTTGTCCTGCCGTGATGGACGCGTCGCTGTCTTTCCGGTGCGAACGTCATTAGCGAATTTAGCATTTCGCTGCCGCATTTCGAATTCTGTAGGCTGTATATGTCCTTGGAAGTTAGTCAATCCTAATATATGAGCAAGATGGATGCTTACCATGTTTTATTGCTAAAAAGAGAAAATTCCACTCGTGCGATGGTTGCTGGGAGATAGCAGTGGAGGGCAGAATGGTGGTCGTGGAGAATGTGAACGTGGCAGCTTCGCGTCTTCGCCACATTTTGCGTCCCAATCGGGAAGCGATAATGATGTGTTCGTGCTTGGCTTGCCTCAGACACCCTCCATGAAAATGGGAAAGTCGAGCAAAAATCTCAAATCTGCGCTTCTCTCCCATCAATCACGTCTCAAAGCCAAGGAAAAAATATCTCATGCTGCCAAAGTTGCTGAAGAAAAATCTCGAAGGAAAGGAAGAGTGGGGAAGGTCTCCAGCCAGACACCTACCGCCCCAAACCCGAAGCTCAGCGGAGATCCCAAAGGAAAGAAAAAATCAAATGCTGCGCCTCCTAGACGACGACCCACGATACCTTTCAGGCCCACCGATAAAATTCTGCTAATTGGCGAAGGCAATTTTTCCTTTGCCCAAGCCTTAGTTGAATCAGCTCCGGCTGACTTGCGATTCTTGCCTCCAAACAATCTGACGGCGACGGCATATGACACTGAAAAACAGTGCTGCGAAAAGTACCCTGAAGCTGGATCTATAATCTCCTTTCTGCGGACCAAAGGTGTTGAGGTTATATTTGGTGTTGATGGAACACGCCTCGAAAAACACCACGCATTGAAGGGAAGAAAATGGGATCGCATCTGCTGGAACTTTCCTCATTCCGGTGTGTACCAATTTATTGCTTGATGTTCTGACCGGTCTGAAAACAGAATTACGCCTTCAGGAAAGGGGATCACAGATCAAGACAGGAATATTCTTTCTAATCAAGTCCTCATCCTGGGATTCTACCGCTCTGCCGCCAAAATGCTGAAACTTGGTCCCACACCTTCTTTTACATCGATGCGTAGAAAAACGGCAGGGTCAGATGATGAAACTGAAGATGAAGCTGCTCCAGATATCGGGTATGAAGATGGGAACGACCTGATGTCGCAAACTAGCAGCATGGAGACTCGAGGTACTGTCCTTATCACTCTTCGAAATGTCTCCCCGTATACAGAGTGGTTAGTAAAATCTACATGTACAAGGAATCCAATCTCAATTTTAGATAATCACCTATAGGGAAATACCCCGGCTGGCCAAGAACCCACCTGATAATTCAGGAAGTACACCTCGAAATCCTCGGTACATACTCCTGAGATCTTTCCAATTCCATCGAGATATATGGAGCGGTTATGAGCATCGTATGACCAAAGGCGAGCGAGCGTACGGCAAAGGAACCACAGGAGAAGGAGGCGAGGACCGGACTTGGGAATTTTGCTTGAGAGATAATTAGTTACTGTACTTATTTGGCAAGGCCTTCCGCTGTCTACGTTGAACATGTGACCAACTTTTCTTCCACCACTGCAAAAGTTAAAACCATGGCAATGCAGAGCGTCGGCCAACACCGTTTGGTCTCCCGGCTTATTCGAACACCCTCAAAGACGCGTGGTTATGCCATATCTGTCAAGCCTTCAAAACCTCTACCGGGGAGGACAACGCCGCGAGTCTTCAAGGACAAGAAAGCCTTCCAGTACAACTGGTACACGCGAATCTTAAAGTCCAATACCTCAACACCACTCCTCATTCTCTATCACGACGACTTCACCGCCCAACGGCTAAAGAAGCTGCGGTCAGACATTGTTATCGCTTCTCAAAAAGCTCAGCCCTCGCTCTCAGGACCCTCCCCCCTCCCATCCATCACCGCTTCGCAACCGACCCTAACTGTCATTCGAACGAGCATCTTCGGTGCAGCATTGCGAGACCTGCCCGAAATTAATCTCGCAGATGTTGAACGCATGATAAACAATCAATCTGGAAGATTCGCTGTCCTTTCCTTGCCATCCCTTCATCCACCGCAACTCAATGCCATCCTCCGCGCCTTGGACCGCAGCGTCCCACCGAAACCACCAAAAACAGAGCAAGAACTAAAGCAAGAACAGGACGAGAAAAATGCGGACCCCGCACAGCCTGGTAGGAGAATGAAACGCGTCAGGCAGACGCGGATTCCAGAGTTGAAGGTGATGGGAGCTATCATCGAAAACCGAGTGCTGTTGCCAGAGAATGTGCAGGATGTCTCCAAGCTGCCGACCTTGGATACGTTACGAGCACAAATTGTGGGCCTTCTGAGCGCACCTGCCGTTCAACTTGCTGCCATTCTGAGCGAAGCAAGTGGGGGAAAACTTGCCAGGACTCTGGAAGGCTTCAAGAAAGGACTGGAAGAGAGTTCTGGAACCCCCTCGCCGGATGAGGCTTCACCGCCGTAGATATTAAAGCTATATAATCTTCGAGTTTTTTCAATTTTATGTTTCTGCATGACTTGAAGTCTTGAACTTTCTAAATGTTGAAATTTATCAAACTGGAGACTGCTCGCACAGGTGGCCACCCACAAAGTTGCGGTATTAATTTACTTGATTCGCCGAATGATAGCCGCAATTAGGTGGTCACGGCTGTCACGTTGTTCGTGACATTTCTCCTTGCCAGTACCCACTATTATTGCCATTGCTAAGTTCTTATAAGATGTGTGTTCCATTCTACTGTGCAGCGGAATGTCGCCGTTAACCAGATTTATATAGGGACGATGATGATGAATTCCTGTACGGCGAGCCCTCAGGCGCCGACACGCAACAACCGGTAACATCTGGTAAGGCGCGCACTGGCATGTTTAAATATCAACAACGGCACGGGTGTCGAGCGGTGAAAGCCTTATGTCGTCCTTTCTTTCGCGTGTCCCTATTGTTGCAATCTATGGAATAACAAGATTTTAACTTTTTTCTCTCCCAAATTCTGTGTGTAATACATTTAGAACCCCAACCGTGAGTCAAAAATTCATTGGGTTTACACATCGTCTTGACCAACGGCTGTTTGGTAGACTGTCTACCGAAAGTGCCCAACCATCGAATGGTCTTGTTGCTCACCCTGAAAACGAAGCCGAAAGGGTTCCTGCAAATAATGGCCACACCGCACCCCCCGAACAACAGGACGAGGACGAGGACGAAGGCGATGAGGAAGTGGACTTGGGAGACGAAAGTGACGATGTCAGCATCCTTCCCTTTCATTTTTTTTGATTCTATCTAACTTGGGCGTGGTCAGGATGATGTTGAAATTATCATGGAACCTGTTGCGCGTTCACTCGATTTCCGGTGCGTTTCTTCACAATTGTTAATCGACCATTGCCAAGACGCATCAACAGGGGCCAGAATCAGAATCGGCCGCCAACAAACAGAACGGCCAGTGGACCCCTACCTTCACAACCCAAAGGTAATTGCTTACTGTTTCATCTTGCTTTGCCTTGCTGGACGTCTTTTGTAGTTCCTCAGCCTTCGCTAACAACGGAGTACACCCCAATTCAACGAGGAGGGCCAGTAGCACCAAGTCAATCTCAGTCTGACCTAGGAGCACCCTCAGGACCTACACCAGTAGCTCAACCTCAACCTCAACCCCAGTTGACGAAAGAGCCTTCTACTCTTGTGCAAGAGGATGGCGTTGATACCTCAACTCTTCCGCCTGTACAAGCACCCCCCTCTCATCCTTTGATCGATCCTTCCGCGACTGGAACCTTTGATGGTCGTTCTATTCTCGATTTAGATCTGAACGCAATGGCAGACAAACCTTGGAGGCGGCCTGGCTCTGACATCAGCGACTGGTTCAACTACGGCTTTGATGAATTGTCTTGGGAAGCATACTGTTATCGACGCCGTGACTTGGGGGAGATAGCCAACGTGCTGAAAACCAATGTTATCGTAAGTATCTACTTTGTCTCTCATATTACCATGTCTTGAACGCATCGCATTCCAGAATTTCTCGGCCATGCCTGAGGACCAACTCATTGCACTACCCCCAGAGGTGCGAACGATGGTAATGACAGGCGCGAACGCTATGATGAACAACGCGGGCGCCAATCCTGGTATGATGGGTCCTGGCGTCATGATGGACATGGGCATGATGGGTCCCATGGGTATGGGCATGAATGGCGACATGGGCATGGGTGGTCAAATGATGCAAGGAATGATGCCTGACGGAGGTCAAGGGGGACAATCAGTGGTTGGCGTTGTACCAACCAATGCTACTCCAGAGCAGGTCAATGGGGTTGGAATGATGCAGGAGGGCTTCAACCCTGGGTCTGGTATGATGAACATGGGTATGGGTGGAGACTACGTGATGCAGGTTTGTTAACCCGTTTCTCTTTCCAAGTTCTTCCACTAAACTCGCCCCTTTTTTTGAATTAGGAACAAAACCCAATGGCCCAACAAAGCTACCCAGTCATGGAGCAGCAAACCGTTGCCCCAGTGAATGTCCCAGGTGGTCGTGGAACACCATTGCCTTTCCGTGCTCGCGGAGCACCAGGCTTGGGTGGTCGCGGAAGAGGATTCCAAGGAAGAGGGCGAGGCAGAGGAGGCCTTTATGGTGGTGATGGTATGTACAAAATATCTAGCTCAAAATAGCCCTTCAGACTCTTGACTGGTTCTTTTTCACGTCGTCAGCAGCAGCCCCACCTGTTCCTGTACGACCCGCATCTCCATTGCCGCCGGGCGTACCGACTGGCCCAAGGAACCAGAACAAGTATAAAGACCGCGATGGCAATGCTCCTGCGGTGGACGGCCTGGATTATGGGGGAGGCAAGGAAGGTATGGGCCGGAGGACACCCAGTGGAGAACCCGAAGAACGGATTTCGAGTCGGTACGTTCTGTCTGCCATGAGACGGTGGGTTTTTGACTGATGTTTGCAAACAGGAAGCGAAGGAGCTCGCCTAGTTTGGACGATATGCGTGGCTCAAAGCGACGGTGATTGGAGTGGTTTCTGCCAGGCCTATTATTTCACCACAAAAACAGTTCGCCGAATCAATCAGTCGCTCCCGGCGTGTCAAATTCCTGTCACCCATCCAGCTTGGTAAAAGCAGCATACCATCCATTCATTGGCTATATCTTGTTCATTGGCAAGCAATTTATTTATTTTATGCGAGCCCAGGTGGTGGTAGGGGGTAATGTGATAAGTTTATTTGGTGATGAGAATATACACACGCAATACTGTAATTGCTCTTAATAATGGTGACTTGATCCAGAAACCAGTGGTAAATGATTCAAATTATACATGAGCACGAGCGAATGTCATAGTTACAATAGAAAGGTAAATTAGTACAAGTAATAATGGAAACGGGAGATATGAGTTGAAAAGTCCCTCCTAAGTTCTTGCACTTGCTCGACTTGCTCCTCCTTTCTGCTTCCTACCTCCACGTCCTCCTTTCTTTGGCTTTTTATTGGTGCAAGTTTCACAAAACCAGGTACCCTCGGGCGGTGTGTCGAGACCAATACATGCAAGGTGGAACTGTTCAAAAAAAAGATGTCAGAAGGATAAACTGAGAAGAATCGATGAACAGAAACATACCCATTCTCTTTCGCATGCCTCATCATCACAAGCTATCATCTCTCCGTAGCTGACCCCGTCACAAAAGCAATATGTTCTATCATCGCCATCACCGTCACCATCGCCCGCGTCCGTCGGGTCAACAGCATTGTTAGTGACCACTGGCGTTGAGTGAATGGAAGCGCTTCGGGCAACAGGCATTCCGGGTCCTTCAAGCTGTTGTGCGCGTGGTATATTCCAGTCCGCACCGGCAATGCCGTGAGAGATACCATGCATCTCATATCCGTTTCCTAGATGCCCATTCCCGTTCTGATACGGTAACGGCAATGATGGGTGAGAAGCTGGGGGAGGGACGTTGTAAGCGTCCACCACACCGCGACGGGAACCGTTCGTATGCGTCCCGTTGTGGGGGTCTTGGACTGGGTATGCCCCATTGGTGAGCGGTGTTGGATTTCTGTTGGCGCCGGTACGAGCTCGTTTATTGCCAGAGGCGGTATTACCGGACCGGACGTTGGCGGAATTGCTGCCAACACGGGTTGAGGTAGACTGGCCAACCCCAGGTGGAAGGTGTGAGGTGACAGACACAAGGGAATCGGAAGGAGAGATCGCGCGTTCGGTTCTGTGAGTGGTTGGGGAAAATGATTAACGATGCAAACAAAAAAAAAGTTGAAATGCGCACGGACTTTTTGGCTCTGGCGTTGTTCCGCGATCGTGCGTTGCCCTCACCACCAGGAAGCTTCTTGGGAGTCCTGGAGGGGCCCGCATCGATATCGTCGTCCTTATTGGCTGTTCGTCTCCTCTTCGCAGGGCTGGGATCTGGGTTGGTCATGATGGAACCAAGGACTGCCCTCCTCCGCCTGCCTGTCTCCATGGTGGCTACAGGCATGTAGGATCGGTCAGAGACATGAGGGTATACAGTTTTTCTATCGAGGGCGGATGGATCGAATCCAGGGAGATGGGCTGAAAGGTCTCGGAGGTGGTTGGCGTGACCCTTGAGATTGTCGGCCGCTTGGCATGCGACGCGAATCTTGTCCTCGCCGCCGAGCTTTAGACGTTGGGCCTCTTCTGCAATATCTGAGAGGAGCCAAAGCCTGTCTGCCTTGGAAGCCTTGCCTTGCTCGATCATGGCAGTGAGGCTTTGGATCTTTGCAGTCATGGACTGAAATGAAGTGGAGAGGACGGCATCGAGTTCGCGGAGGTCAGCGAAATTGCGGGAGAGCTCAATGGGGAGGGTGTCGAGGGTGTGTGTATACTCTGCGAGGAGGACGAGAGAGTAAGGTGTATCGGCCGCGAAGGCAGTGGCCATGTTGGTGGTGGTGAAGAGAAAAGGAGCGATCACATGAGAGTCAATTTCACCCTTCAAGTGGGGTATTCATTCCAGTCAAGATAAAACTATGGATACAGTGGATGTTCTATGCGTAGTGGTGGTATAATGATATGCAATGAAATAGAAAATGAAAATGAAAATGAATGTGAGTGTTCCGTTATAGGTCGACCTCGCCTTCACAGCAACCGCATCAGCCTCTTTAACATGGATTTTCCTCCTTGCGCCGGCCTCTTGCTTCCGGCTCCCTGCGATGTCCCCGAGGAAAAGGCGGAATACATGGTGTAGGTGTCTCGTGGGTTCTGATGGAAACCCGTAAACGCATTGGGCGATGTCGCACCGGTGGGGAAAAACCCAAAAGTGGGAGATGATGGTGGTGAGAAGTATGAGGGCATGATGTTTGGTAAACAACAATGAAGTTGTCAGTGCTCTTTGTCTTTGGTGAGAGTTTTCTCGATCGACCAAGAAGAATTTGTTGAGCGACGCGAGATCAGATCAATGATGCGACCGGGGCTGGTTGGATTTTTGCATTGTCCTCCATCTTATATACGAAAGTCACTGCCATGTCGGGGACAAGGTAGTCGCTTCTTTTGGCATTTACCTTGTCCGCTTTTGGAACACCCTTTTTCAGTCACAAAGTAACACCCAGATTTAGACAGCATCCTTATCACCACATTCCGTCGAAATCTCAGGCCTTATCCTCCCTTATCCTCCGCTGTCAAACTCTCAAGGACTGCTGAAGGAAAAACAAGATTTGGCAGACAAAGTCGCAAACCCTGGCATCTTGAAATTCCTGCTCTTGTAATCGTTCCCAATCATTGTCTCTACGTTGCTAACCCAAAGTAGACGGATGCCAGGCTTTGTAAAAGCGCAACAAACGTGCTAGCCTTCGGGCCTTGGGCGGTGGGGAGACTCGGAGAGCACACTTTCAAGAATACATACGGGGACTTTTGGCCATCTAGCTTCGTTCATCTTTTTAAGCAGATAACCCTCGTTTTGATCGAATGCATGAGAATCAAGGCTAGGCAATGCAACGCAATGAACTTGAATGAAGGTTAGATACAAACCCCTTGATGGGACCCCTAATTAGGGAACAACTTCCTCTTTCGGATATGCCAAATACCGGGCCGGTTTCTGGGAACTTAATCATCCCCTCTGCAAATTTTTGAAAAACCAAATGTCATGGCATAAGTATACGATCTATCGCCAGATAGCCCTTGTTAGAAGAGGTGATGTAAAAAACAAGCGCAAAATGCACACTTGAAGACCAGACCTTGGAAGAGGATCTGGTTGTGGGTCGTTCTCGCCTTGGTTCTCGCTTGATGTTCCTTGTTCCTATTCCCAACCTACCCACCTTCCCTTCCCGATGGTCACTTCTTTTTTTATTTCTTCCATTTCCATTTACTCTTATTTTCTCGAACGATGCGTATTTATCCTCTTTGACGATCCAAGTTCTTGTCTTTGATTTAATTTGTATTTATATCTCAGTCAATTGCTCATTCATGGACTCTCTTCCCAATGGACCTCAATAATTATATATTTACGACTCCTTATGCCACTTATTTGCGTTACCTAGGGCACTTCATTTGTATTCTGCACTCGTGTACGTGTCCGGAAATTCGACCTCTTTTCGCAGGTCCTACCTGGTTTTTAGGGCAGGATCGTCTCCGAGTCGGCGATATAATTAAGTAGTTGAAGGGTGGTAAAAAAAAATATGGTCGGTCGAGCTTTAGCTAGGCTCTACATACCCCGTCTGTGGAGTGAGCGCGCTCGGGAAATAACTCTCACTAAGGGCTACAACATATTCCGACATAGAGCAGAGTCGACAGACAGCAAATAATGGATAGACACCGAGGACCTTGGCCATCGCAGGGGAAAAGTTTGTTTATTAGCTGAACCACTGTCCTGGGGGTATCACAAACTGAAGATTTTTTTGAACTGTATCTATTGTTTTCGACTTCATGTACTTGTTAGTAATCTATGAAATGCATTGCTCGCAAATTAACACCAGTGTTGTCCAGGAAATGTCCGCTTGATATATAGAGGAAGTCAGGAAGACCGTCTAGAATTTAAAGACCTATGGTATAAATTGTGTTAGGTGTATTCGAGGAGGCAAAAGGCGACGGCTGACCTGGTCTTCCGAGTAACCCAACTCTTTGAGGATACCACCAAGCTCGCCTTGCTTCATACCGGCCTTCTTTCCTGAAACTGCAGCGACTTGACCAGGTGGACCTGAGAGGCGACGAGTGTTAGAAATTGCAATCATAAAAACGGCGGGGTCCAAGCGGAGTCATACCACAAACAAAAATCTTGACCTTCTCCTTCAAGTCCGCAGGTCCGACATGTTTCTTGATAATGTCGGCGGAGATATAACCAGTAGGACCCTTCCAACCCTCGCTAGGCTGGCTGAGGAGGTAAACTACCTCAAAAGTGTTGGGGAACCTTTTCTTCAACTCGTCGAATTCCTCGCGGAGGAGGATATCCTTCTCGGTGACGTTCGAGTAGAGAAGCTTGAATTTAGTCTTGTTGTTCTTGTCGCTGAGCGCATGGGTGACGAGTTGGTAGAGGGGTGTGCTGTGGGGTAAAGGATGAGTATTCGGTTGAGATGGATGGTAACAAACATACATGCCACTGCCCCCTCCTATCAAGGCAACCTCGTCGAATTCGTTAGCTAGAAGCCTAGATTAGGTTGCAAGTAGGACGGGGGGATAGAAGCAAGGCAAACCCTGGTAAGGGAATTTTAACAGAGGTGCTTTAATAGAGAGGGTATCTCCTTCCTGTAAAGAGAGATGAGATAAATACAAGAGGGTAGGAAGATGCAAGTACCTTGAGGGTATGGATATACTTTGACATGTTTCCGTTTTCATAGCGCTTGACGAGGAGGCTGAGGACACCGGGTGCATCGGGTGGAGAGACGGGGGTGTAAGGACGGATGATGGGCTTCCCCTTGTGATCCTTGAGGGCCTCTGGATCGGAGGCTTTTACAAGGAGGCAAGATGCGACGGGGATAAGAGATGCGTCATTGTTGGGCAACTCGAAGACGAAGCTAATAAATAAATGAGCGGGATGTCCCGGAATGGGAGGGGAAAAACGGACGTGGAGGAGTTGTGGTTGTAAGGAACAACCTTTTTGAGCTTGAAGTCGATAAAGTTGTTGGGATCGAGGGGACTCTTCTCCTGCTTTGGTGGGCTCCGGTCGAGATACCAATAAGCACCAGCAGCGGAGAGAATGCCGGTGCCGAGGAGGATGGCAGGCAGGTTGCTAGGCAGGTTGCTACTGGGGGCAGCCGTGGTATACCTACGGACAGCAGCCGCCTGGAATACATGAGGCAGGAAAAGAGCGGTCGAGTGAAATGACGTACACGGGAGGAACGAACGAGAGAAGCGAGTGACATGAAAGGCCAGATCTAATGTAGAGGCAACAACTAGAAGTAGTAGTTGCGTCATAACACTTGGCTTAAAAGCTTTTATTTGCTCTCCTTTCCTCCTCCACTCCACCACCCTCATGTCCTTTGTCAAGCTTAGTATATTTGGCACTTCCTTCGAGGTCATTGCCCTCTCTCCTTTTATTATCTCTCTCACACCCTCTTCTTCTTCAGGTCACCACCCGCTATGTCGACCTCCAACCAGTCGGCATGGGTCAGTCCTCTCTTAGACATTCAACCCATATTCTGACCTTTTTTGCTTAAGGCGCCTTTGGTCTTGTCTGGTGCGTTTTGTATGTCTCGTACAGCTGACCTGATCATTCAACCCATCCCCCAGCTCCGCGAAGGATCAGCTCACAGGAGCCTCTGTGGCGATAAAGAAGATCATGAAGCCCTTCAGCACACCCGTTCTAAGTAAGAGAACCTACCGCGAACTCAAACTCCTCAAACACATTCAACACGAGAACGTACGTCTCGTTCTCGGCCTCACCCTCCCTCGTTATTTATTAAATCCTACAGATCATCAGCCTTAGCGATGTTTTCATTTCTCCTCTTGAAGATCTGTCAGTTTATGTATTTCCAACGTCAGCCCCTCTTCTCACTTGTGGTGTAGCTATTTTGTCACGGAGCTTCTGGGCACAGATCTCCACCGCCTACTCACATCTAGGCCGCTCGAGAAGCAATTTATTCAATATTTCCTATACCAAATTCTGGTGGGCACCATCCCATCTACTTCAATCCATCCCTTTCTGACACTTTTGCTCTCTAGCGTGGTCTGAAATACGTACATTCCGCTGGTGTAGTCCATCGTGATCTTGCAAGCTTCTTATCGCCTTCATATTCGATGCCCAGTGCTGATACATAAACAGAAACCTAGTAATATCCTTGTGAACGAAAACTGCGATCTCAAGGTGTGCCCCTCATCCTGATCCGCACGGCCCTCCCTGACCATTGTGTAGATCTGTGACTTTGGGCTTGCACGGATCCAGGACCCGCAAATGACTGGCTATGTCTCCACGCGATATTACAGAGCCCCCGAGATCATGCTCACTTGGCAAAAGTACGACGTCGCCGTCGATATTTGGAGTACAGGGTGTATTTTCGCAGAGATGCTGGAAGGGAAGCCACTCTTCCCAGGAAAAGATCGTACGTCATTTCCAAGTCATGTCCACAATTATCCAATTGTTACCGTTCCTCAATCTCATGTTTAGATGTCAATCAGTTTTCGATCATCACCGAATTGTTGGGCACACCGCCGGATGATGTCATTGAGAGTATTGCTAGCGAAAATGTGATTGTCCAACGTCTGCTCCCCCCGGCACGCTAACCAACCAATCTATCCAGACCCTTCGCTTTGTCCAAAGTCTGCCAAAACGTGAACGCATTCCATTCAATCAGAAACTTCGTACTTCGGATCCTGATGGTACGTCATCGGCTCTTCTCAGCTTTGGCCATCCCTTAATTTCCCAAAGCTCTCGACCTTCTCGAGAAGATGCTGGTATTCGACCCTAGAAAACGTATAGATGCCACACAGTCACTAGCACACGAGTATGTGGCCCCTTACCACGATCCTACCGACGAGCCGGTCGCTGGAGAGAAGTTCGATTGGAGTTTCAACGATGCAGATCTTCCCGTCGATACCTGGAAGGTCATGATGTACGGGGAAATCCTTGGTACGTCCACTTATTCCGTCATTGCCCTTATTCCCGCTTGTTTAACAAAATAATGCCTGCAGATTTCCATCAAGTGGGTGACGGTGCAGGGATTGCGACTGGAATCCCGGAAGGCGCACTGGCTGGTCCAGAAAATGGTCAATTATCAAACGGGACGCCTGTCACTATCTGAGTCAACGAGAACTGATGTCCGAAGCCCACTGGTTCTCGCTTTATCCTCTTATTCACTTGATATTTTCCTTTTCAATACTTTTCTGTAATATGTTTGGCGTTCATTCCCGGGATTTCACGAGCTTCTTGTTAGACTTATGTATCGTTACAATACGTCCATCCCCCCACTATCCACCACTGCTCCCACCCCTTCGAAACGTAGTGGTTCCCCTACATCCTCTTCGCCGTTCACCTTCTATTTGAACCCCAATCTTGGCCTTGGATCAAGAATCGCCTGCCTCACGGACCCAAACTGTTGAATATACTTATACTGTAACCCACCACCGATTCTATGACCTTGCCACGCTTGATCCCAACCAATCAAGTAACCTGTGCTAAGTAACTCCCTGTATACACGAACGCCAAAAACCCTTTCTACTATCTCCCTTGCTATTTCTTGGTACTTACGAATAACGTGATCATCTATGATTGTGCCAATATACACGATTTGTTCTGATTTTTAGCTCTCTACCAACTCTCTACAGTGTATAGGTTCGCGTCGCGACTTAGGGGCTAATCACGTGAGCGCAGAATACCCAGTTGACGCGATCTTCGGAGAGCTGGTTGCTACACATTCGTTCCACCCCGTGCCTCATATTTACGCCGCTGCAATCAGTATCTCATTTGGTCCTTGACCTCGGGGGAAATTTGACCTCGGGGGAAATTTGACCTCTGTCGAAAAAGCTTGAGGGCTGGTGTCGATTTCAACTTTGTTTCAACTTGGGGATAACTTATCTTCAAATTACTTATTGTTCTCTGGTTCCTTTTGATCGCGTCCAGCGACCACACCTGCCCAACGAATGGCGCCACGACGACCAAATGCGTTCGAAGTCTCATTTCCTGAAGAAGCAAAGGCTGCAGAAGCGGCTGAACAGGAACTCCTGAATCGTACTGGGGTGCAGCCACGCAGTTCATCGGCAGCATCGACCTCATCTCTTGGGAAGAGGAAGGCTCTTGACCAGGTCGATATAATTGTCTGTATTTCATTTTCTAGATGACGATTCCAGACCTAACAGAGCGTCCTCTCATTCTCTAGATGGCTAAACGACGGCAATTACCAAAAGGTATATAGGCTTGCCGAGTATAGTTAACACGCGTCGCTCATGCGTACCACTGTAGCCGCGTATTATCAGAAGCAGAAGCATGAAATCACCGAGAACGATAAATTGGTGATCATAGGCGAAGACGCGGACAACGAGGACGGCGACGGAGACGAGAAGCCTATAAGGGAGATACATGAGTTTTCTATCTTTGACCCCAAGCACAGAAATGAGATGGTTACCCTTGAAGCCTTGGAACAAGATGACGGTGTTGATCGCCAGTTCGAAGCAGCAGGTATTGTTGTGCCTTCGTTCGTCGACGAAGATGTAGGCCAGGAAGAAGATGCGGAGCCTCAGCATGTCCATTTGAGCTCAATCCTGAGATATACTATGGATTATACAGACGAGAACGAGTAAGCAGGCTTTGAGCTCGACTTCTTCGCTTATTCTTATTGTGTCACTAATCTTGTTATGCAGACCATTCTATATCGAGACACAGTATGCGTGGTACATCCTCAAGGCGCCCTCAAAATCTTATGAGCCTTTCTATCAACACTTCTACACACCGCGCCGCATTGCGCAGCTCGTAATTTCGAGGGCATTAAGATATCCACAAGAGGGCTTTACAGTTTTTCTTGAGCGCTTCACTTCCAGAGTAGATATTTTTGGACATACTTATCTTGAAACTCACCTATGGGAATCGGTATGTTTCTAAGTTGTTCATCCAGGTTCGCGATTTATACCATCTCATCATATTTAGGTCCTAGATATCCAAGAAGCAATCCGGGATGAACCCGAGCCAAAGAAAATCATGACGGTGCCTTTCGTTCGCCATATCTTGCGAAACGCCCCTGCCTCCAATGACACCCTTCGGCCAACCCGCGAAAGAGGTCCCAAGAGAAAACCGGCACCGATGAGGAAGGGATTAATTGGGAACCCTGATCTTGCAGTGCTCAAAGCCGAAAACCAAAATCCGACGCGGGTTACGCCAAGAATCGCAAAGTTAGCGCAAGGTCTTTTCCGAGAAGAGCTCATGGTTGTCGGAGGTGCACCGCCGCCAGTTAACAGGGCCGAAGAAGAAAACGATAGGAAGAAGATGTTCGTGAGGTTGCGGCGGTTGATTTCTCGGACGCTGAAAGACAAGAAGAAAATAAATTATACCAAGGACGATAGGATATCGGTGATGGCGGACCTGTACACTGCTGTGGAAATCGAAGGCACGATATACCGAGTGCGTTTTAATCTCGTTTATCGTCAGTATTGCATTTGTTCAGCGCTGCATCTCAATACCTCAGATAGGAGACGTTGTTATCGTTCCCGGAGAGAACCTTCCCAACGCCATCGTCGGCGACAAAGTCCAGCCCGAGCCCGATTCCAGAGTCGATCATTATTTTTGGTAAAGAGAAATATATTTATTCATCTATGACAATATCTAAGCTCTCTGGCAGGTTTGGAAAAATCATGTATATCATCATGGAAAATCAGGTTGCGCATGTGCAATGGTTTAACCACGGCTCGCAAACAGTCATTGGGGAACTTGCTCACCCACAAGAATTTTTTCTCTCCAACGACTGCGGACAAGTGAACCTACACGATATAGTGGATAAAGTGACAGTCCATATGGGCCCTCAAGGATCTTTACCCAATCAACCTGAGGAATACTTCTGCAAGTAAGTACGCACAAACTGTTTCGCATTGTCAAAGTCTCGAACTTTGTTCTATAGATTCATGCATTGCCCAAAAGTGGGCTCGTACACGTCCATCGACATGAAACATCTTGAGCTTTGCGCGACCCAGATGGCGCCGAACAATTGCTCTGTTTGTCTCCTTCGAGAGGAGAATGACATGGACACTCACCCCCGTGAACTGAAAGACGAGTATGGAAATCCGGATGGCGTCGCCTTTGCTGGCACACGGTATCATCTTGAAGACTTTGTTCATTACCGGGCAGAAGTTGGCCCCGCGAACATCGGTTATATCACTAATATTGAGATTGGAAAGGAATCTAAAGTCACCGTCAGGAAGGTTGGAAGAATTTCCAGCCTGGGGAATATCTTGCCAGAGAAGGTTTTACGAGATGAGGTCTGTTTCTCTCTTCCACTCAACACACACCATTGCCTCATGGGCTCTTTTACAGCGCCACCTCTATCTCACAGAGGAACAAACATCCTTCAAAGTGAAAGATTTACTTCGGGTTATCTACGTGCCTTGTTACGAGTCATTCCAAGGACCCCAAGCAACAGTAGAAGGGTGGGTAGAGGATTCCTACGATCAGTACTACCTCCGATACTGCTTTCCGCGTTTGAAGGTCACCTCCTGGGCAGATAGGAGGCGAGTTTCATGGCAGGAGTTGCATGTCTGTACTCCATGCTGCAAGGAGAGGCTTCGGAGAAGATCCAAGATGAAGAGGTTTCTTGCTGATATACGAGAGAAACCATTGGCCGTGCTTGACCTCTTCGGAGGGGTGGGTGCCTTTAGTCAGGGTCTGTCTGAAGGAAGCGGTTCTCTGACAGTCGCATATGCGATAGAGATTGGACCCAGTGCGGCAAAGTCATTTCTGTGAGGCCGCCCATTTATTCTTGCTTGCGAAGTGCTCATATTTCCTCAGGTACAACTCACCTGAAACCGTTGTGTATAATCAGTGTGCAAATGAGATGCTCCGGTACACGATCAAGTCACAGCAAGGTCATCAGATTGACGTTCCCAAACAAAAGTTTGATGACAAGACTGCAATCCCATCACCACCACAACCTGGTGAAATCGATGTCATCACGGCAGGCTTCCCTTGGTCCGTTGCTCATTGCCTTCTTAATTAATTTCTGTCTCATTTCTGTAATAGTCAGAGCCATTCTTCATTGAACATGTTCAAGGATGCCAATGATGTCAAGAGTAATTTGATCCTGACGACTTTATCCTTTATGGATTACTATTCTCCCTCGTTTGGTTACTTTGAGAATGTACCAGGCTTCTTGAAGTTTTCGCTGAATGCAGTGCAAGTCAACCAACACAAAGTAGTGGGTGGCCTTGAGATGGGTGGGCTCAAGTTTTTGATACGGGCACTACTCGACATGAAGTATGTTCACTCTGTTCTTCCGTGTGGTGTTTATCTGATCCTTGAACTACAGTTACCAAGTCCGGTTTGGTCTACTTCAAGCTGCCCACTATGGGACGCCACAACGTCGGGTCAGATTTTTTCTTGTCGCAGCGAAGGAAGGCCAAATTTTGCCTGAGCTTCCTCAGCCAACACACGACTTCCCGGATAGCCAAACGCTTGACATCAAAATTGGGATCGGCAAGGAGAAAATCGCCCCAATCAGAACTGCCCACGGAACCGCAGCGCACCCTTTTGTGACAATTGGGGACGCTATTAGTGATCTACCACGATTTGACTGGTATGACTCTTTGCATTTGCCCAGTACTGAAAGTCAAGCCAACTTGGATTTAGGAAACACCCCAAGCCAGAGAAGGAGAAACCAGAAAAGCGAAAAGAAAGGCGGAAACGCGAGGCCACCATTCCTTCCTTGGAGTGCAAGAGTTCGGAAAAATATTGTGGTTTTCAAGGACAGATCGGATATTTCCACCCAGCGAAAACCACATATCAAGAACGGGCTCGGCAGAAATCGACAAGTGATATTCAACAGTACACGAAGACTGTAATACCTAAAAAGATTGAACGGTACGTTTTATCCTTGGCTTATGGTTTGCATGGTGTTATAATGGGCACCTTCCATCTCTGATAGTTGTGTTAACATTCCACTTGATCCCAAAGCCGATTACCACCGTGTGTCTCTTTCCTACGCTCTGACGAGAAACCCATATGGCTTTTTTAGATTTGTCTCCTGATCAACAGGAGTGGCAGATAATTGATCCTTCCTCGGCAGTTGGGCGGAAAGGTTACTTACCTGGTGGGTCCATAAAATTTACTCTTGCATCTTGCTCCGTCTTATAAGAGGCAGGCTGGTATGGACGCCTTGACAAAAATGGGGTCTTTCCGACAACAGTAACAAATGTAGACCCGACAGCTAAACAGAGCCGTGTGCTTAACCCATATGTACGCCGTCAAAAAGCAGACATCATGCATTACTGACCACATTCTTTATCAGTGCTATAGGATGGTGACAGTACGCGAATTGGCGAGGTCACAGGGTTTTCCTGATAATTTTGTATTCGAAGCAATTGGGACCAATGTCGTTACTGTGGGTCGAATCTATTCGTTCTGGAAGTATAGCTGATTCCAATTGACGTAGATGCATCGACAAATTGGTAATGCGGTCCCTCTACCTGTAGGACACGCCCTTGGCCGTGAACTTCGAGAAGCCCTCTTTACCAAGTGGATTGCACAGAGGGAACAGGCGATTGTAATTGACGATGACGAGGACCAAGACAAGGACGATGTCAGAATGGGGCGGCATGCCAGAAATGTGGACGACATGGACACCGACTAATATTAATATACCATTTCATCAATTGAGACTAATCACGCAACACATCTGTGCATATCTATTTCAAGATTCTATAACCTCATATCCGACCCAGACAACTTCTGAACAACTGTTGCACGCGATGAGATGTTCTCCTTTGTCCATCAATTGTATAGTTATCCAATATGTCCCTCCACAGCGACATGGATACCGCCATGGACCACCTTGATCCCCGTCAATATCTCCTATGGTCTCATCCTCGAATTCCTCCAGTGAGATGACCTGTGCGGGCCGAGGCGGGGTGGTTGTATATGTTTGATGTTTGAGGTGGGAATCATATACGGCTCTCCGTTCGTCGTTGGAGAGAATTGTGTAAGCCTCTTTGATCAACGCAATGTCGACCGGGGTCGATGCGCCTCCGGGTCGTTTATCTGGGTGTAACTGTAGCAAAGCGCGATGGTAGGCGGCCTTGACGTCGGCTAACGAAGCATCTTTCGAAAGTGAAAGCAGCTGGTAGAAGTCGACGGTGCCCCTAGAGAAATCCAGCTTTCGTAAGTTATGCCTTCTTGAAGGTGAGATTACTTGTATCGAATATATAATCGATCAGAATCGATTGCCCAAAGAAGTATCACGTGTACATAGTGTTTCTCGGGCGCTCGTCGACCAGCACAGTGACTGGCACATTCTCATGCTAGCGTTGTCAGGCGTTGTCACCGTAGTTAACCCAGTTGAGTATGACTGGTAGTCAGGACTTGCATTACCAGCGTGCACCATCCTAAATATGTACATATAGTATGTTATCAGTGGTACCCCACGACAGCGTGAGAGCAATGGCGAAGACTGCAGCTTTGATTAAAATCGCTTTATTGACCAGCAAGACAGTGAGTATAGTATTAGAAGGGCGCCCATTAGGGAGAACGGAGTAGTATTGTGTGTTCCGTGATGGGTGGTCAAACTTGAAGAATGCTGTGAGAGAAGTGGTGGTCCTTGGCAGGACTGGAAGTAATAGCAGTTATATTTGTTTGCTGGCTTGTCCTTCTCTCACTAAGTTATGGAAGCCCCCACTCTCGTTCTCGTCCCTCCAACGCCCCTCAGGTTCGATGCTCCCCCAATGCCCCCACTCAAACCCCAACAGCGGCAAGCAAGGTCGAATTCTCCTCCTGGCAGGGACTCTTCAGATCCCATTTTCTCAATATATTCCATGTATGGGGATGAGCAGAATCCCAGAGCAAGTACAAGCTGGTCGAGCACCAGCAAGCATGATCGAATCGACGTTTCCCCCCCTCGAGTCGCGCACGACGATGACAAACGAATATCTTATGAGGATTCCGACTTGGCATACTATTCCCCAGAGCCCGACATCGAGCTCCCGCCAATACCCACAAAGAGGTCTAACAATGGCACTGTCGGCATAGATGCTAGCCCTCGTGCATCCCTGGCCACAAACTCATCCCCCCGCCCTCCTTCGAGTTATGCAACACCTCCCTCGTTGCGAGCACCCTCTGATCTATTCGAAGACCCCAGATTAGCCAGTACTCGAACAAGTGATATATCTACCTCATCTTACACCCCAGGCCCTTCCAACTCGAAGGAATTCAGGCGAGGCAGATCTCCACATTCAAATCGGTCTTCTCAGAGTTCACGTTCATTGCGCGATTTGCCTCCTTTACCCCCATCTACTCACCCTACGCCATCCCCAACACCTCCCCCACGACAACCTTCGCCTGGCGGGCTTCTCACACCCAAGACATCCATGAAATTTCAATGGAAGCATCCTCCTCCAGTTAACTCCCCCTCGAGTAAGGTGTCGCTTGTGCCCTCAGAAGGTGAGGATATGGACGGGTTTCATGTCCGAAACACATATGCCCAATTGGAAGTATCCGGAGTCAAGGGTGATGGGTACGAAGAAGGAGTTGAACGTACTCGAGCGAGAGTGGGTACAAGTAGGGCCAGTCAGTTGCAGGCTGAGGCGGCGCTGGGGGATGGTCATGAGAAGAAACGAGATCTTGATTCAAAAGAAATTCAGGTTCTTCAGAGCGTTGATCGGTATGTCCGTTGGCTCTTAAACCTTTCATCTTCGGCCTAAATCATTTGATAGATATGGTTTCTACTCAATTACGTCTCATGACCGGCTCGTTCTCCTCAATTCTACCCCCTTTTTCAAGAAGCTTTCCGTTGCAGCAGCCGGGCCACCCACCGCCCCTGCGAATGCAACAACCATTGATGCCCTGCCACCTGTCTCAGTACCTCTAAAAGAAGCCTCTCGCATTTCCAAATGGACACGAATGCTCCTACCCCAGAAACGGGAATTTGGTGGCAACGTGGAGGCTTGGCGTTTAAACCCCTCCAAAGAATCCAAGCTACGCGAGCGAACCTACAAGGGTATTCCCGATCGATGGCGACGCGCTGCCTGGGATCTTTTCATATCTCGGTTTTCGGGGTTTACCCCACGTAATTATCAGACCCTGGTAGAAGAATACCGGGATGGCCTGGAGAAACCTTCAACGTATGACATCCAAATCGACTTGGATGTCCCGCGGACGATTAGTGGTCATATTATGTTCAGAACAAGATACGGTGCTGGGTAAGGTTCTGCGTTCGCACACAGCTCAACCCCTCCTCTGATCAATCGTGCAGACAAAGATCTCTCTTTCATGTCCTCCACTCATTTTCTCTTCGCTGTCCGACGTGTGGGTATGTACAAGGCATGGGACCGATCGCAGCTACACTTCTATGCTATTTTGAGCCCGAGCGTGTATACGCCGCTCTTGTCGCCCTCCACGATGCATATAAGCTCCACGATGTCTTCAGCCCAGGCTTTCCGGGAATGCTGGAAGCTATCTACGTCCAGGAACGGATAATGGAATCACATATCCCGGCTGTATATGAAGCATTTCGGAAACATATGATTTCCACGACTTCATATGCGACAAAGTGGTACATTACCCTCTTTGCGAATTCGGTACCATTTCAAACACAACTGCGGCTCTGGGATATCTTCCTACTGGAGGGATATGATGTCTATATTGCGGTGGCAGTGGCTATTGTGTGGGTTTACCGAGGTAAGTCAAACCTTCTTTTTTCGCACGTCCTTCTTCATTTTGTTCACATCTCACATCTATTAGATTATATCACATCCAGTTCTGCCAATTTCGAAACAATCCTTTCCCTCCTGTCCTCTTTCTTCGTCCCTGGAGACGAGAACCTCCTCTTGTCCTGGATCGAGACAACGCTGGGTGACAAGAAACTCAGATCCAACATGACCGAGTGGCGCCAGGATTGGAAAGCTTTGGTCGCATCAGGCAAAGACGGCACAGCCTTGCTATAGGATATATTGTTATTAACGGTATTCTATTTCTCACTTATAAGTTAATCGTCTGCAACGTTTTCCCTCTACCTCGGCATACACTCATTCCATTGAACATTCAATCATAGCATCCACTTTTCCTTTTTCCTACCTCTTGTATAAATGCTTATCGTTCCCCATGAGTTTCTTAGGCACACAATCTATTCCTGCACCTCACTTCCATTCACTCTTTCAACTGTCCTATACTGTTCTATTTATAATTGCCTCTTTCGTGTTTTCGTCGAATACAACATGGTCGTAAAACTCACGACAGCCAACTTGCAACTGGCCCGCAATATAAATGCACATATACGATACGGTGCATAACCCTGGAATTTTTTCAGTTTCTCTGTTGAGTTCCTCTCTAAAGGGCTTTCAGGTTTGACAAAGAGCCGACATCCTCGATGTGCAGGGCATTGGCCATCCAAGGCTCGACCTGGGGCTCAACCTGGGGCCTGCCTGGAGTTCTCCAACCCCTTCGGTTTCACCCTAGAAGTCGACCTCACGAACGTGAGATGGAAGCCCAAGGAGATCAAGGATACAATATTTGGCGTGCGTGTATCCAGGGTCGAGATAAGACTCAAGTCTTGACGAACGTTTGAACGATTATTTATTTTGCATTGCACACAGTTTATACATTCGTTAGTCTATAAGTTCATCAGTACACAGCTTTTAGTTCGTCAACCCTTTACTTCTTGATCAACGCGGGCGCTGTCACGCCAGCAGACAATCCTCGATCGCCAGCATAGGTTGCGCCAGTGTCAGCGAGTTCCTCCCTGTGCGACCTTTTAGTGGTCAATTCAGAAATATAAAAGATCATAACATACTCAATGCGGAGAAGTGCGTTGTACTTGGCCACACGCTCGCTTCGGGCGGGGGCACCAGTCTTGATCTGGCCAACGCCAAGAGCAACCACAAGGTCGGCAATGATAGTGTTTTCGGTCTCTCCACTTCGATGAGAGATCATAACACCCCATCCGTCGGATTGCGAGAGTTGGGCACTAGTATATTCTGAGAAAAAAGTAAACAAAGTTATAGAGGAGAAACATACGCTTGGATGGATTCGGAAATGGTACCAATTTGGTTGACCTATGTGGAGGTAGTAGGCAATCATCACTGTAAGTTCTTGTCACAAAACCCATAAGGGTCAATTACCTTCAGAAGGAGACCATTGCAGGCTTTCTTTTCGATGGCCGTCTTGATACGAAGAGGGTTCGTCACTGTCAGGTCGTCACCGACGATCTGAATGCCGCTTAGTTTGGTGAAGTGGGTCCAGGCTTCCCAATCATCTTGGTCAAAGGGATCCTCAATCGAAACGATAGGGTACTGCTTAATGTAGCCGAGGTAGAGGTCGGCAAGTTCAACGCCAGTGATCCACTTGCTTGGATCCGAGTTGGGGTTCTTGAAGTCCAAATCGTATTTGCCCTCCTTGTAAAATTCAGAGGAAGCGACATCCAGGGCAATCTTGATCTTCCCCTCATAGCCTGCTTTCTTGATAGCCTCGGACAGGAGTTCGAGAGATTCTTCAGCACCAGAAACGTTGGGAGCGAAGCCACCCTCGTCACCGACATTGACGGCTGCAAAAAATATGGCGTCATTTCCCTAGCAAGGCGTTATAGGTATGACGTACCGTCAATTCCATATTTGGCGCTAATAACTTTTTTTAAGGTGTGGTACGTTTCCGTTCCGATTTTCATTGCCTCAGTGAAGGAGGTGGCACCAGTGGGAAGCAACATGAATTCCTGGAAAGCAAGCTTGTTTCCAGCGTGCGAACCACCGTTGATGACATTGAAAGCAGGGGTTGGCAGGACGAAGGGAGGTTTGACACCAGCGAGATCAGCCAAGTGCTGGTACAGAGGAACACCCTTCTCAGCGGCACCGGCCTCAGCAACAGCGATAGAGACGCCGAGAATAGCGTTAGCACCGAGTTTCCCCTTGTTAGCAGTGCCGTCAAGCTTGATGAGGAAGTCATCGATATCCTTCTGGCTAGTCACTGCAAGTCCTGACTTGATGAGTTCAGGTGCAATGATGTTGTTCACGTTAGCAACGGCCTTGCTGACGCCTAAAACGCGTGGCTTAGCAACATGCTGGAGAAATAAGAAGGGAGCGTTACCTTTGCCGACATAGGCATTTTTATCTCCGTCACGGAGTTCAACAGCCTCATGGATACCAGTGGAGGCTCCAGATGGAACAGCAGCACGGAAGCGGCCTATTCGAAGATAAGTCGCAGAAAAAACCGTAACTTGAAATAAGGTGCTAGCCTTTGGAAGTGTGGAGGTCGACTTCGACCGTGGGGTTACCACGGGAGTCGAAGATCTAATTGTGAGGTTAAAAGAGAAAAGAAAAAGAAAAGGAGGGTAAGGCTACCTGGCGTGCGTGGACCTTTGTGATTGACATGATAAGGGGATGGTGGAGGGATGAAGAAAAGAAAAGTTATCGCAATCAATCTTTACTTAGTACTTTCCCAGATTTCCCACGCAAAGCACAAGATCTTTTCCCGATTGCCTCCGTGCGGGATGGATCCTTTGAAACTTTTATGTATTCGAGCCAAAAGTTATTTTTTCACTACACATACTAGGCTATTCTGGCCAATCGTCAATCACCATTTCACTCTCGAGAAATAACTCTGCTTACATCTATGTGACATAGACAACTTCCAGCTGGTGCATCAACCTCATGAAGCGCTCTTCCTGTTCTTGTTTCCCTTCTTACCCACAGGAAGACTTTTCATTAAAGCCGCCTTTTTTCGGCTCTTATTCTTGACATTTGCTAAAGTATAAAAGTTCGCGGCTTTACGCTAGAAAATGAAGGCATGTAAGTCCGCTGGAATTTTGAGGAGATAAACAGTGCCTTGCCTTGCTGGTTGTCATACGGGGCTCTTTGGCAGCCGCTGTTTCGGCATCTCGGTGGACATTGCCTGGAAGATGAGTCTTCAGTCAGAAAGAAATCACCAAGAGATAACCATGCTTCACCATTTACGTCCTCCTCGTCAATCACAGTGGACGTCTTGATACCCTCGAAAACGTCGTTCCACTCCAGCTCTTCGTCAACAGCGTCTTCCTCTTGTTCCTGACTTGCATCGTCGTCTCCTCCATCGCGAGTATGGTCGTTACTTTGCCCCTCTTCTATCTCTTCCTCTTCGTCCATCCTCTGAATATCTTCGGGTAAAAATGTATTCTTCTGTATCATAGTTTTCAGGTTTTGCCTGACGCCTGGCACCTCATCCTTCTGCGTTGCTTTTCCTTTTCCTTTGAGGTCCCTCTTCTTTCTCGCCTTGGCCTCGGCCTCGTTCAATTCTTCTGAGCGTTCGGGAGGCATGACGAAGAACGGAATACGCCCTCGGACCCAATCGGTAAGGATGATTTTGGCAACAGAGTCTAGGTCGGACGCTCCATGTTTGAGAAGACGGCCTTTCTTCCGCGCGAGTTTTTCAAGGAAATCTTCAGGGTCCCATCCTTGTGTTATATCGTCCTTGTTGGGAAGTGGGATATCATACGTCCGTGAGAGGTAGATCGGCTTGACACGTGCCATAAGTGCAGGAATGTGTTCTGAGGGTGTTGGTAGAGCCTCTACACGAACAACGCCTTTCAAAACAATCGATGATTGCGAGTCATTCGCGGATGCTGGGACAATGCCAGGGCAGTCGATGAGGTAGATTCGTTTAGTGAGGGTAATATATTGCCAGACCTAGGCAACAGCTTGGTTAGACCTTGATATGGCCCGGTGCGGAGAAGCGACGAGGCTTACCTTGGTTTCTCCTGGGACAGGAGCGACTGTACAGACTTTGCTGCTTTTTAATGTATTAATCACACTACTTTTGCCAACATTTGGGTATCCGATGAATCCAACCGAAATTTGTTTCTTGTCAGAATGTAGCTGAGAGAATTGTCGTAGCAGTTGAATAAGGGAACCTTTTCCAAATGAGTGATTTGGCGAGGCATGGAAAGCGATAGTAGGGTAGCGAGGTGTGAGATGTTGGACATATCGGGCCTGAAACGAAAAAAATGGGCTTCATTCAACACAAGGCAGTGAATATTATTTACCGTAACCCAATTTGGAACCAAATCACATTTGTTGATGACAAGGACGACCTGTTTATGAGCCTTTTCCTTTTTGATCGTCTCTAGTACTGATTCGCACATCGTACCCAGAGGATCGCGAGCGTCGAGAATATGTAGGATAACATCCGATGAATCAATGACCTTGTACAATTCACCAAATATCCGCTTTGATGTACCCTTTGCGTAGATGGGTTCGTTGAAATCAGCGTGTGTCTGAGGTTCGATGATTGTAGAGGCAAGAGGCTCTGGAAAGGGAAGAAGTAAATAGAAATTCGGAAATGTGGCAATTAATTTGGTGCTCACCGATGGTGCCCTGACCAGATAAAGTCGCTGCACTCTCCGCTTCCTCGGCAGCTGTAGCTCCCAATTTTCCAAGCTCTTCAAATGTTCCAGCAGCTACTCTTGGTCTCTTTCTTTGAGCTTTAGGACCGAAAGTTTCCGAGAAAGGCTCTGTTTCCACTATGTGAGGGCGCTAATACGGATGTTAGTTATTCCGACTGAATGGTGAGATAAGGAGCTGACTTTGCGGAGGTTTGAATTGGCAGCATCGTCGAGGAGAGCCATAGGTAGCTTATTTCGTCGAAGAAGGACAGAATAAGGATCATCTTTCTTTGCAGAAAGGCTCGTTCTAAAGTGATCGAGAGCAGTCTGTGAAATAACTCTAGTATTTCCTGGAACAGGTTTTAACTTATATTAACCTAAAAATCAGGAGGAAGCTACTCACCGAACCACCTGCGGTCAGGTTGCACCCTTCCTGGCTTCGTCTCGTCTTCTCCTTTCTGGAATGCAGCGGCCTGAATGATCTTCCCGTCTTTGTCGCGGATGGCCTTGCCGCCGTTAAGCATTTTGAGACGGCCAACCTGTTTTGCATTGCGGTAAAAGTTCTCTCCCTTGACTTTCGCAAGTGATACCCCACTAGAGGAGGACGACCTCGTCTTTGAGGGCGTGCTTCCCTTCTTCAAAGGAGCCATTTCTTCCAAGCCGTGTTATGTTGGTCAAAATTAGCCTAACGAAGAAAATTCTTGGGCAATTTCCCACGGTTTCTCTTATCTCTACATAAGTAAAATGCGTTTCCATCAAACCGCCATTATTTGTGGATCCTGCTTCGATTCTATCGTTATATACAATTTCGGTATAGGTTACAAGCTCTTCAATCGTTCCCACTGACAATCTGGTGGACAACAAGCATCTCTTCAGGTGAAAGTTCGTCAACGGCTGCCGTAAAATTGTTGAGATTACGGGCTGCGCATTCACGTAAGAATGAGAGTAAGTGTGCCTTCGACACAAAAAAGACTATACATCAGAAACCATAAGTTCGTAGCAGGGTTTGAACACTCACTTGCATATCCATTTGGGAAACAGGGTCATTCTTAAGATCTTCGTCGTCGTTGTCGTCTAAGATCTCATCATTATCGAAGGCCATGCCCTTTGGACCCAACATGTCGGACAGGAAAGCAAATTCATCATTTTTAATTCCTTGCTCTTCCTCGGCCCAATCATCGTCCTAGCACGGTATTGTCAATAAGTATTCTCAACACGAACCTGAAAACATACCCCGTCATCTGAATCAACGTTGTCAGCAGCACCTCGAGCGGAAAATGTAGCCGATTCTCCGCCTGAATGGACGTCATGTAGGATGATTTTAAGAACCTTGACCGGGAAGGGGATGGCAGTGAATTCGTGAGGTGCTGAAAAAAAAAGAAAGAAAAAAGACAATTTTAGATGATATACAAATGGACGCGTCGATAGGAGAATGCGCATACTCGTCTTCGTTCTCGACCGCGTCATAATGACTACGAGAATAAGTTTATCGGAAACTCCAGAACACAGGTACTCACTGTTTTTGGACTCCTGTCTAATTATGATATCTCCTTTGACTGTCAAATTTCGCAAACTTGGTCGCTCAGACAAGAACAGCTGCATCAACGCTAGCGTACTGATACGGGATGGCCAGAAACCTTGGAATGTTTCGGCATTTTCACACCACGTCTGCATGAGGATATCCAGCGCTGTTCGACCATTGACATCCATTGACTCCAAAAGCGATAGCAGCGTATCACGCTGGTTGTTGATCAAAAAGGCAAAGGGAATGACAAGACTCTTGTCAAAGCCAGTGCATTAGCGCTTCTCGAATACCTGGGTTTAAAATATCTTTACCTGGAGGAAGGTTGCCGTTTTGGCGGTGGTCATGCGAGAAGCCATAGCTTGTAAAAGCTGAGGCAAGACAGGCAGGACACCTTCGCCTGCCTGTCGTAAGAGGTGGATGATCAAATCGCCAATTTGGAGTCCGCCAGATTCATCCTGACTCTGAAGAATCTGGGCGATGAGCGATAAAACCCATTCCAAGCCACTTCTCCCACTTCCATCGCTCCACGACAACAACTGGTTGCAATCCTTTCGAATAACGAGCGTTAGGCATGTAATGCCACTCTGAAGGAAAAATCAACCTAACTCTGCTATAAATAAAATGGAACTTGCCTGTAGTACATCTCTGTCCTCAGCAGTTGACAGGCATGAAAAAAGGTTAGGCCCAAGAAGTTGAAAAAACCCTTCTCCGAGTCCACCTTCAGGAACCCCTTTGACGAGACTGCCGACCAGATCAATTGCTGAGCCCGCGATCCAAGACTCCTCCTTCGTAGCAGAGGAGATCGCGACACTGAGTAGCGGTAATGCTTTCTTGGCTACCGTCTCATAGATTCCAGGTGTAGAAGAAGCAGCGAGGTTGACGAAGATATCCGTTAAAATGGACATGAAAATTGGATCTGCCAGAATCCAAGGTAAGTGGAGCGTACCACAGAAAACTGGGCACTCACCCTTGTTGTTCTTACCCCAGACGTCCAAAAGGGCGCTGACCAAAGAATCCGCAAGCTCAGAAGATAACCATTTCCCTTGGTCGACTTCAAGAACAACAGACAACGTCTCCAGAATAAGAGATAAAGTGTCTTCAGAGGCCACGAGCAACAAGGGACCCAAATCTTGCGCTATGCGGGATGCGAAAGAGCTCAAAGCGGAATCCTCGCCCCCTTGGCAAAAGCTACAATATGTTGGTACAAATTCTGGGATCAGAGGCAGGGTACATACTTGTGTATGGCTTTCACCGCAGATATTTTAACAGGGACTCCAGCTTCGGAAGACTCGAGAACTTGAATGGAGGCATTCAAATAATGACCTGCCGATTGAAGTGGCAACATCTTTGCGTATTGACTGGCAAAAACAAACGCCCGTCCCTGGAGGAAAGGGAAGTCTATTGGTTGCTTAAGTACCGATTTGCAAATATTGGAAGACACAACTTACCTCCTACGCTCAGGATAGGTGGGATAACGTTAGCAAGAAGATAATCAATGTCAATGGGTTTCGGCCGGCCGGATTCTTGTTCATCTTCGATATAATCCAAAATAGATTCGGACTGGGATCCAGCGGCAGCAAGAGCTGCCTCAAGAGGTCGCCACCTATAATTTGCATCAGAAGGAGTGATTGCGATCTCTCGGTGGGGTAATTCACCAATCGTGGCTTCCAACACTTCGTGCTTGTTCTGACGTCTGTATTACTCGTCCAATAGTGGTTTGAATGGACCTGGTGGTTGCGGAAGGTACCCGTTCTATTAACGACTGGAGACTTTTCATTAAAACAATGGAAGTCTTCCTCAAACACCAAACGCACTTACGCCGAGGAGGTCAAATCCTGCCACTCTTACGCTGTATGGTTGTGTTTCATCTTCCTCCTGAGCAACAAAAATGTTCGCGTTGTTTGCCCACGTTTCGATCTGGAAATTGTATTAGACACGAATTGGGAGGGAGTGAGGGCATTACATCGTCATCAGTCATTTGCACGAGAACAAACACTGATGAGACCACATCCAGTACATTCTCATCTGCGAGCCAATCGCGAGCTTTACCGCCCCGAACCACTGCAGCGAGGAAATCAATCACTGGACATAACAAATGGGGGAGTTCAATGATCTCATCCTCCGATGTGGTTGGTACTGAATCTGTCGCTGCTAGATAGTAGGTCGAGAAGGTATCGTACAAGACACGGAGGTGGTTGAGAGAGGCGGCCAAAAAATCCGGGTAATAGGCTGCAAGAGCACGAGGAAAGGACGCATGCAGCGTATCTAGCGTCTTAAAATCGTACGTGTCATCAGTCTGAAGCTAAAAGAGCTCAAACTTAGGCTAATACCTTGAATATTTGAATTCGAATTGTTAGTCCATCCCAGTTTGATGAATCGGCCACATCTTGAAGGGGATCCAGGTTGAGTAAATATTTGAAAGCATCCAACCATCCAGGCAAAACAGATGCAGTCGCCTCCTTTACAGATTCAGGATGTTGGTCCTTAACCATAAATAGGGCCGTGACGCATTGACGGAAGACTGAGACCGTGCGTGCTCGGGTGGGTGCTGAATGGTCCTGGCGTTATTGAAACATTAGACAATGTACTTTGTTTGATGGACTTCATTTGATACCTGGGTAGAGCCAAGAATGTGAAGCAAGACGGGTAGAAGATCTCGAAGTACAGGAAGAATCTGATCTTCCGTCAAATCCGACTTGATGAATTCGGTGAACACTTGCATTGAACCATGTACAGAGGCGGGGGACTTGGAAGACAGGAGGTCAATGAGGAGAGTTAAAAGGTCAGGATATTCATCTGGCCAATCGCAGTTAGCTATCGAAGACAATGTATGTGCCTGAAAATTCCCATGTTAAGAAGATTGAAGGAACAATTGTAGGGAAAGGTATTACAGAGAGTGTTCTAATTTTTCGATTCTCATCTGAGAGTCCGCGAAAGACAGCATTTCGGATTTGAGATTTGACCTAGGATAAGCGTCAGAGGTTAACGAAAACAGATGCGTAAGCATTGGATACCTACCTCGACAGTGGGAGCAGAACCTTTAAACGTCGGGAAGTAGGGCGACCATCGCTCTCGAACATATTTTCGTAGGGCGATGCTGGCGGAGTAAACAAGCACTTCGTCAAAATGGAGTTCAACGGGTGAGAGACAAACTTATCTGTCGAAGAGACATATCCACTTCTGGAGATAAAATTATATGCGAAAGAGATAATCCGACATCTACTCAAGGCGACAGCCCATGAACATGAGCGCATGACCTGGGACTCGATGAAGCTTGATTACGCGCCTGGACGTGTAAGTATTTCAGATAGGGCCAATTCTGCCGAGATACGGGTACTGGTGTCTGAGCTGAGTGTGGCAGCGAGACATTGTGCAATATCGGAGGCGGCCATCTTGAGAACGTTTCAACCAAAACTCAAAAGACAACCTCCAAATATTATCTGTCACCCGTAACATCACGTGCAGCACGCGTTGAACGACAGACCCGATTTCAAAATTCAACACTTGTTTGGTGATAAGTAGTAGGTATTGGTGACGTCTTTCCCCAGCTTGTTCCCAACATTGATATGCATCTCTCACTATCGAGTGCCTATTATGTGTTTCCACCTCTTTGCCGAAATGTTTTCATCATTAATTTTTAGTTGTGACAACACGACTCACGTGGCCCATCTGGTGCACCTTTCCTTCCACAACAACGCAGCCTTCCTGATCTCACACCATGGACACGGAACCACATCAAGCGACTGCTGATACACAGACCCCTCCCGTGATCCCTGCGACCAGGATTGTAAGGACAAGGGAAAAATTACCGCAGACAGCTGAGGCGGCTGACAATCCTGTCAGAAAGAGGCGCAAGACGAACTCTAAGAACGTTATCCAAGGACATGAAAAACCTGAAATAGGCCAAGACAACTTGGGGGAGAAAATGGGACCGAAAAGAAAGAGAATATATGGCAAGCTCGTTGAACTTCCGAACATGCCTCTCGACATTCTCTTCGAGGTAAAGTTAGACACGATCTACATCCAAGAATTCTCTGAAATCCTATTTGAATGTAGATATTTAGCCACTTGATGCCCCTTGACCTCCTTCGGCTGGCTCGAACCACAAAAGGTTTCCGGAAATTGCTCATGAGTCGGTCCAGCATCTCGCTCTGGAAAGATGTATTACGGAACATATCAGGACTACCTGAGTGCCCCCCTTGGATGAGCGAGCCCGCCTGGGTGAATCTCGTTTTCTACCCTCATTGCCACGTAAGCCTGAATTTCGTTCCTGGTCCGTCAAAAAAACTCAATTTACTTGTCCTAGTTCTGTTTGACACGTACACCCAATATTGAATGGAGATTCAGAGCACGAATTTGTGGCAAATGTTCAAAAGAATTGTTAGTCATTCCTCAAAAAAAAAAAATCAACTTTCTGAACTAAATCTGCTCCCTTAGTCTAGGAGAATTCTTGTTTCAGTATATTTTCACAAACACCCCCCATTCGGTGAACCTTGAATCTGTCGTCCCCTGTCGACTTGGCAGTGCGTCTCTCAGTCCCCTCGGTTCGAGCATCTGTGGGTTTAACCAGAAATATTAGAGCGACTAAAGAGGGCCTATCTGATGGCTGACTTGCTGAAGCTGAATGAAGAATACAATGCAATTGAAGGAGATGAAGCGCGTGAAGCGTACGTTCATTCAAGGAAGCAGAAGGTCCAGGATATTGTATCGGTAATGCACCAATTGTGTCGCGTTGGGATGATGCTCATATGTTTGTATATTTCCAGCATTCGATTTCATGCGAGTCTTGGGCAAGATCACAGAACCATGGTCGGGAGCTGGAGTTGCGCCAACTTCGCCAAGAGAGGAAGGCCGCGTGAGTGAATGGGGCAACTCTTTATATCATATGCGCTTCTTCACGACCTCACCATTTACCCTAGAATAATTCAGAAACTTGAAGATCTTGGATGGAGTCAAGACATTGCAGGCATACGCTATCCCGATTCTCTGGCTCAACACAAGCTCGTTGATCGTCCTCAACGTTTGACCGAAAAAAGTTAGTGTACCCAATCTTCATGTGGTGGATTTATGGATCTCACATCCTCATTAGTTTGGTCCCATATCAAAGACCCAATATTAGGATACATGGCACAGATGCGGCAAAAGCGTTTGCAACGAGAACTTAATGCCTTGATTTTAATCCGAAAAGGAGTCGCTATCAAAGTCTTACGCGCATTCAAAAAGGAAAAAATCATGGAAGGCAACCAAGTCATGCCAGAGCCACCAGATTTCTGCGATTTCGAGCCCGTGAAAGAGATTTTAAACAGACCGGCTGAAGTTGATGTGATTGCTTCGACTTTCGACCCCATCCTTCCCCTTCTACCAGGCATAATTTCATCCTGGCGAAGCAAAATGGATGGCGCGATGGCAGAAGTCGTGAAGCGATTCATCTTTCAGCCTGTTTCCGAGGATTACCTGAATTTCGATCCCGAATGTCCTCGCCGGTTTCAACCAGCGGTTAAACTCTCTGACGAACAGGCATTGCAAAAAGTCAAAGGGGCGGCGACGGCCTTTGTATGCAAAAAATGCTCTCCGGAAGATGAGTCTTATGACTCTTGGTCATGTTATACTCCGCCTCCCCGACAGCCTAAGCAGCTCCTCTCTTACCCCCATGTTCTCGCACATTCCTGCCTCACACGCCAAGGCACTGGGTTGTTGGAGGATTATGAACTCGTTCATGACCCGTCCAAATCCCTCGGAAGCTATGGTTTACAAGAAAGGACACGTTGGCGGTTGCCAGGCTGGTTGGTTGTTGACAAATATGCCAGTGGCATTGCCGAAGCCGTTATTCGCTATCTCGGTCTTGACCCCGCTACAACCACATCTGATGATATGGATCACTTGGACGACAGGTTCATTTGTCGATCATGTTCCAAAAAAGCTAGCATACAGGCTGTATGCGACACGGGAGACAGTTCAGAGCATTTCTTGTATGACTGGCGATCACTCGTAAGCTTTCTCTGTGTCCCTCCCAAAAAGGCTGAGATCTCAATAATATTAGGTTGCCCATCTCACGTACTGTTTCCACAATACATCAGTTCCCGACTTGGAAAAGAATCTACTCCGCTTTAAGCCCAATCAACAAAGCGACGAGGTCAAAAAAGCCGAAGAGATGCACAGAATAAACACGATCAAAGATTGGTCTTGTTTCCACTGTCTCGATACAATAAAGGAGAAAGTCCCCTCGACACTCGCAGCAGTAAAGCAGCATATCATAACATCGTACGTGACTTGTTGCATTGACTCTTATGCTCTGTACATGAGTAATAACTCTGCTCCTGCCAGGCATTCAATTGAAAACCCAGTGTTGAACGAAGATTATTTCAAAAGCTTCAACAGTCCGGATATTACTTCAAATTCATTTCAGCGCGCCTTGAAGGTCCGCTTCGCCAACGGAAATTTGTCTGTGGTAGCAGAGGACAACGAAGGTGAAATTGTTGACGAGAACGATTTCTACTATGATAGTGATATGTATTAATCTTTCCTGCTGACTGAATAATACTTTATATATATAAAGCGTATATTATCCAAGATACATCAAGTTAAAATCTAGAATCCCTCCTTGCCCACATCCCATTCCCTCACAGTACCTCTCTTCTTGTATTCGATGTCCATGACAGTCACCCCGTCTCCACCCCATCTATCCGCAACTGCGAGGCTTGAGTCAAGTATGGCACCTTTATTTTTGCTCTTGCTCTTCGCTTTTGGCAGAAGTCCAAGTCTCTCCATTCTCCTTTTCTCCTCTTTATCCTCTCTTCTAACACGAATGAGTTCCAACATGGCATCCCATCCTTCAAATTCAGCATTATCGATTAATCCCGTCGCGGGGACCTTGGGTGCGGCAAGTGGGGTAACATCCAGCCGTGGGTCGTATGATTCTTCAAAATAACGGTCCATCTTGGACGGAAGCTGAATGGGTAATTGAGGACCAGGGCTGGGTGAACTTGAAGAGGTACCAATGGATGGACTTCGTTTCGAGCTGGAAGGGTGGGACTCCGAATTATTTTTATGTTTACAATGCGGGTTGGATGAGGGCTGATTCTGGCCCTGAGAGGCTTTCAGTCGAATTTCCAAGTTAGTTTCTGGAACGTTTGGCCTCAGTTCGACATCCGGTGATAAATATCGATGCAGAGCGGTTGAAGGCGTTTCGTCTGGTGTGTCGTCGAACGCATATCTCGGAGAATGCGACCTACGCCGTTTCTTCGACTTACTGCCTTCTGTGCCAACAGGAGATGCAAAACGGCTGTGGGATCGACGGGAACGTCTGTGCCTATGTTCTTCCTGACTCCGCCGCTGCTTATGACGATGGGGTTCTTTCTCACGCCGATCGAGGCAAGGATCCACTGTGCGAGGCGATTGACTGAGACTGCGGTGATGTCGGCGTCGTTTGCGTGAGGCAACCTCCTCTTCGTCAAGGTCCGAACGACTTGGGCATGGTTTTCTGGTATCTTCTTCCCTGCTTCTCGACATTGAGCGAGCCCTCCCCCTGTAGCGTTCTGGCCTATCATGGTCATCAGAATCACTCTCGGGACGATGCCAGGCATCCCAATTCTTCGAAGTTCTCGTTCTGTCCGCCGTTCTACCATCCCATCGATCCCAAACTTCGTCTTCGGTATTCCTCTTCCGCTTTGAACCCCTCCCAGACCGCCGCAACCTTTCAGCTTCCGCAGCCTCTTCTGCCCTCGCTCGACGTTGCCTTCTTTCCTGATCCTCGCGCTCTCGTTTAACTTGTTCAGCAGCTTGAGCCTGGGCTCTTAATAGAGTCTTGTTATGATCATCCGTACTCTTGATGATGGATGTTAAGAACCGTTTGTTGGGTTTCGGAGCGTTGGGGTCAGACCTTAAAGGAAATCTATGTCAGGCTTAGAATAATAAATGTATTCAAAGGGGATTTACAAATTGCTTGAAATATATGCACGTATACCTTGTTGACCATAACGTTCTGCTTTTTTCTTGGCTTCTCGCACAATAAGTTCAGCAACATGGCGATCCAGGTCATCGTCAGTAACATTTCTGGAAACTGAGGTTCCCATGGAGCTCCGTACAAGGTTGGACACCACGGAGGACAGTGACGAGGACATGAGAGTGCAGAAATGAGTTGAATTTGCTGTTAAGGTGAACTTGGCGTAATCAGGTGACTTGCTTCAAGTATAATACCGGCCCGGATGATCTTCTAACCAAACTCAGGACCACCGGACCCATTAAATAAACCATTGGCACACCTCCAACCCTCGAGTGAGAAACCTACTTAAGGCTTACTTTATTGGCTTCTTATCTTTCCCCCCCCGCCTTGGCTCTCACTATCCGTGGCGTCTGCTTTACTAGTAGCCAGCGACAATATGGAAGAGAGAGAGATGGATTTTGATACCTTGGATGGCAATTGACTCGCACCCATGGTGGTAAAGGCATTGACCGCTTTCTGGTAATATCACGTCTCCCATTGCACGATAAATTTAGTATTTTAGAAGGCGGAAGTGATGCTGTTTGAAGGGCGTCAGGAAAGATGGGGTACATGAATGGATGAAATACAATCAAATGTAATCCTGATAATCAAAAGTCCATTGTAAAGTGATCAATAGGAAGTGAGTAGTAATGACTATGCAAGTACTGTATGCAGTAAGGTACATTGAACGTTAAAAGGGTGTGTAAATTTCGTGGGGTCATAAAGACAGACGTGGTCGACGGTTGCAGGGACGAAAAGATGGAAAATTTTAGATATTCCTGTTGTCCAGCCATAAGATGCATGAGCACGAACAAGCTAGGCAATTTCTCTCTGAAAAGTGATGATGATTAGCGAGACATCGTCAGGAGGGACTGAACTTAACCCACAAAGGCATGCATTGACCGGAACACCCGTAGATCGGTCGTGATATTTAATCCAATCCCTCGATACGCGCATACCATCTTCAGAGGCGAAAGAAGAGGGTGAGAGTGCCCGCTCTCCCAGAGCGAGACCGTGATTGTCTTCAACATGTCCCTATTTCGAATGACGTCGATGATAACGTTCAAAGGAGTGTCGCGGTCCAATCCAAAAGCAAGGTCCTCTATTCCTTCGGGAAGCTGTTTGTAGAATCCCGACGAACACGCAGGATTCTCGGTTCTAATTGAGCGCAGAATTCGACATTTAGACATGAGGAAAGCGAGGTCGAGCGAGCCAAATGCTGGCAAGGAAAGGTACTGGAGCTGTGGACCATAGGCATCGAGCAGAAACTCTAGTGCGTCGAAAGAGGGGTCTCGTTCGAAACCGAGTTGGCGAAGAGAGTCGGCGGAATTATGAAGAAGCCATTTCATAAAGTCAATGGAAAGGGGGGATTGGAATTTGAATCGCACGCCGTGAAGGGAGCATGAAAATGGCGGCAGTGAGTCTTGGATACTTTTTGGAGATGTACCTCCAATTGAAAGGAACTGAAGGGAGGACCAGGCGCCAAGCAGCTGAAATATGGATTGGTGGTTCTCCGACCAATTATCGAAGTGCATGTATTGGATGGTGGGTCCCGACTTGAGGAGCGATAATGTCTGTTCCTCGAAGGATGGAGCTGGTCTTCGAAGGCGAGAAATATCAGGTGCGCCTACTATATCTTCACCTGGTTCGGCGCAACCATACAGGGAAATTTCCAGCTGGGATAGGTTCGGACATACGACTGTAGCCAACGCCAAAGAATGGTGATGGAGGCCACACGGCTGATTGTTGTCCAAAACAAAGCTTATTCCTCTGACAACACCTCCGAGTGTACGGCCGTGGTGAGTTGAGGGATCGACCGCGTTCATGAATGTCTCGAATGAGCGTTGGCTTTGAAGGGTGATGCGAGAAAATAAAACTTTCTGGGACGCCGTTGACCAGGCTTTGCACACGAGCGAACAGGTCTTCAAAAGAAGAACGCGCTCGTCGCCATTGGTGTCCGCACAAGCTGCCTCGATAAAGGATAGGATTAATTCCAGAGGCATTTGAGGCAATACCCGGGGGGAATTAGGACTGGATGTCTCAGAAAGCATAGTAGAGTACGAGGGGTAGACTGAGTTGGAGGACCTGGGATTAGATGAAATGTCATATTGAATAGGTGTAGGATAAAAGCTAGGTCTGGAAACGGGTAAGAATGCGCGAAGAGGCCAAGGTCGTGTCGGGGAAAGTTGAAAGAAGACGTCGAAGGAACTCATAGCGGCAGAAAGCCTTCCGGCGGGAGAACTCCTGACAACGCCTCAAAAAGGGCGGAACTCAAGAAACAGCACCAGGCTGGGGCCGCCTTTCTAAATGCACGGCGATAAAGGTAATAACATAGAGCACACGTGGGAACAATCTCATCTGGGTCTCACATCGCCGTTCTCTTTTCTTCGTCGCCAGTTTCATGTCCGGCGCGGTGTCCAAATCCACCAGTCAATCAGACAGCACAATTCATACATCTTCGTTTCATCGTAGCCCGAAACCATATCAAAGTAACTGAGTTTCAGTTTCGTTACTCCTCGGTCGTCGTTCGCTTGCTAAAACCGGGAAAGATTTCCGTAAACATTCTTATGTTGTCCAATTCCGCTTATGCACCGATCATTATCCAGGCCTCCACGACCCTATTGTTGTACCAGCCTCCAGGATGGCACATGCACTTCCATTTAATCATGGTTTGCATTTTCTACCTGACCCTTTTCTGATGTCTGTGAGACATTCCATCCGTGATGGTGAACCGGATGGTCTAAACTGAACTTCCCTTCGTTTTTACCTTGGCTAGAGAACGCCGTCCTCCGATGAATGGCTGGGAATATCGATATCGTGGACAACAACGTAGATTTCTGTATGGAGTGCAGCTTCCCCGCACAAAACCCACGTTGCACAAAAGTATAACAAACCTCGAACGACGAACATCTATGTGAACTCCCACCGGCACGGCGGCGCTCCGAGTCACGGAGGCCTAGCCTCACTTTCAGAGGTCAATAATGCTCATGTAACTTTTTCAAATGCTTCATTAGCGTGAATTACGCAACTAGGAACTACTTATCTGGTTTTTTATGATGGTGCCTACTTTCGAAAGTTTCGACGGGCACGTTGCTTTAGACGTGACTCTCCTACGAAGTTTGACCCAGCATCCCCTTGGGTGGCAAATAGCTCCCAACCTCTTGTTCAGAAGTGGAAGGTGAGGGTAAATGGTTTTACATAAATCATCCAAGTGAGGCTTTCCCACAAGGTCACCCCCAAAACACGAAGGCGACTCGAACCTCTAAGAGCTTGTAGCGCTCACCACGCATGTAAGGTTACCTCTAAAATTTGCGCGTAATCGTGGCACTCACGGTTCTATTTCTATTGCCTATCCCTTATACTTCTTTATAGCTGGTAGCTGCATGATCTACACGTTGTTTGAATCTCGATTCCCTTGAACATAATCTAGGGGGTCCTGTTTTCTCAGATCGCTCGCCATCTGTCAGCTCTGACTCAGCAGAAAGTAAACTTGACTCTCCACATAGACATATAATTTATTACCAATTTCAGTGTTCTCGGAGCCTTCCTAGAACACTCCAATCTTCAGGTAATGAACATTGGAAACAGTGCAAATCGACGCATAACGCTTCAAAGCTTCGCGACGCACTCAGGCTGTTGATTCGTTGAACTTTGAACGAGACTCGGAGTTGCGTGCGTAGTCTTTGGTCTTCGTGACGGTGAGTGACAACAGCCAGTCGTGTGTTATGGAAAAGATTATGCATCAGTCATCGGACTGGGAGGTTTGTACTTATTCCCCAACTGCAACCTATCGAACGTAGGGACCAGCTATGAGTGCAGAACTGAAACGGCTTAGTCGTTACTTCATCAATTGATACAGTCTCGTCATGACTCCCCTTCGCTTTCTTCGCTTTCTTCCTGATCCTCAAGAACAAAGTCCTCCCAATCCATGACAACATTTGGTAAATGATCGCCTCCTTCAAAGTTCCCGTCAAGCGCAACCCCATAAACGCCCTCCACCAATGCTCTTCTCATGAACGGCACAAGAACGCCGAAATAAACCTGACCGAATGACATGATGACCTTCTTCTCCTTTTCGCTTCCATCATCTCCTGCATCCGCGGTGTTGCCGTTGGCCGTTACGGGAGGAGGGTCCCTGCAGAACGTCTTGATGTAAGCGTGCAGGGTTTCGCCGCTTTTCCCTAAAACTTCATTGTCCAGGATGCTAGCCAACGTGGGGAGGATGTCCGTGGGAGCGAGCAGTCGCAAGTTGTTCAAGACACCTAACAGTGAATTGGTAAATTCGGCTAGAGGAGGATATGATGCTAAAATCTGTGGTGGGATATGCGGAGGGCTATGGGTGAGTGATGGCGCTGCGGGTGTTAAGGGGGTAACAGGGACAGGCGGTAAGGCGGCAGAGGCAGAGGTTATTAGCCATTTGGATGGCGTCTCCCATTTGAACTTCGCGGTGCCGTTAGTGGTGCGTGTGGTTGGTTGGGTTGGTATAGAAGGAATTTTAAACTGCGAGATAAATCTATCGGTGGAGTTTCGCATCTCCTGGCTCACGATTTCGGCAACTGCATGAGAAAAGAGAGCAGAGAGAATACCACGGAAGTCCAGACCGACTCTTGCAAAAGCAGTTGAGCAGTAGGTCAGTTGAGTGAGAAGTGAGGGTAGCAAGGAAAGCGAGAGGAGGGACAGGCTTGACGATAGAAGGGGTAATAGATGGGTGGTGAGTGCGCGCGATGCGTAGGTTGTAATTAACGCCCGTAGTCGGATCCATTCCTCACTAATGGCCGGAGGTTGTGATGAAGGTGGCTTTGGATTTGTTGATTTCGTTGGTGATAGCGCTGTGGATGAGGACTTCTCTAAGAATATTGTCGTATATTGTGTAACAACGTCGTAAATTCCTTCTCTCCAAAGGTCCACGTATTTTTTTAGATATCGGGCGAGGTCTTCCTTTTCCCGCTCATCTAGCTCTCCATGGTTCGTCATCCGTACGATGTCGCTCCCGCAAGGTTCGAGAGTGGACTTTAGACACGATTCCCGACCAAGGAGAAATGCAAGAGCGATTTGTTCTTCACTTGAAATGGCGTCTCCTAGAAAATCAAAAGATTTCTCGTTGTCCAGTTGAGGAAGAATGGATTTGAGATGCGGTGGGGCAGAGGCGAACGGAGACGTTGGTCCAAAGACATCCATTTTTCTCAAGAAGTTGACGGCTTTCCAGAGAGCAGGAAGCTTGCGGTTTGGTTCGTACAATGTGCTTAATAGTGAAAGCAGCATTTGCATGATTGAATGATGAACTTCTGAGAGAACCGAGGAAACAATGAGGGAAAGGGGTTTATTGGATGCTGTAGCGGTTGAAGCAAGCAACTTTGCATGGGATACGAGAGAAAGGGCCTCGGCAAAATAACCATTTCGGACACAGGTGTCGATGAGCAAAGGGATTTCCAAGAGGTCCCTGATCTTTTCATGTTGCTCCAACACCACTCGCGCTTTGCCTCGTTCCTTCAAAATGGACTCTGTGCGATCCTTCCAGCCCGCTGCACATTCTTCCAAAGCAGGGAGGCTTGAATTCAAAAGCGCGTCCAGCGAGGAGGAGAGGGATGATAGAGATGTCGTTAAGGCATTCGTTGTGCGATGTAAGGATAGGAAGGTCGGATATGAAGTATGTGTCAGGGAAGTTAGACTCGAGGTGAGGTGGTGCGACTGTGTTTGAAGAATTGTGGGTTCTGATAGCAGTTCTTGGAGACCAAATGTTGTCAAGTTTGAGAGATATGTTTGCGAGCTAGGTTTAGTGAACTGAACAACAGGACCTTTGGAGGAGGATGCGATGACATCGGTGAGCAACGACACGTCTGACAAACGAGAGGTAGGTGAAGAGCTCATGGTCGAATTTTACGTAACATCTACTCGATGAAATCAAACGCCGATCTCCGTCCTCATTCTGGGTTTACGTATCTTTCAGAATAAAAATGTCCGCTTTCGAGCTGGGAGCAAATGAAACCAAGTTCAGTCTGCAGTGCAGCAAGCCTACTCAGATCCTGGAACCTTGAGTTACTTATTCTCGAATGTGTAATTCGCCAGCCTTTCCTTGGATCACACATCGAAACCATTCCAACGTAACCGCTCAACTGGGTCCTGGGGTTACACAATTAAATAATCCCTCAAGAGAACCTACTTTCATCCACATGGAGGAAATCCATAATCGCCTCCAACCCCTCGTTCCCTCCCAGCCTCGCAATCTCTGCCCTCGTCTGCCTCTCGAGGTTCACGAGAACCGAGAGTGTATACTCGAACGACCTTGTTTTGTGTTTCAAGTAATTAATGGCGTGGATCTTTAGCGTTGGTGTCTTCGGCCGTTTTTGCAGAACATCTGAAGCAGTCCTCCGTCAGCGATTGGGTTGAAAAAATAAATTTTTGACTGGAGCCCTGCTCACTGAGGACTTGTCTATTGGATTTGGCGGCATGTATACCGTGCACCACTGGGAAAGAGAATTTTCCCTCCGTAAGATCTTCCGCGAAGCCTTTATTTGATGCATACTGTGAATAACAACAAGGTGATGAGAGATGTTGGACAAGGGAGGTGGCAAGCGCACTACTTCGGTACTTTGCAAATTCATAAGATCATCGCGAATCTGGAAAAATATGCCAATTAGGTTCACGAGGGGAACGTAGTCTCTGGTGGTGGTGCATATGATTAGCCGAAGGGACTGCCGAAAAAAGGAAGTAGAGAGACGAAACGCACACATCAACGTTAGAGCACGCCATCATGAGCCTGATTCCGATCCGAAGGAGGCCGCCAGTTTCTACAGTATATCGTCATGATTAGGTCTTGGTATCATGGAAGGTAAACGTACTATTATTGGCCATCCTGATGTACTCTTCTTCAGATGGGCATTGTAGGGAGTCGCGCCAAAGTATCTCCAGACCCTGTCCTCGATGCAAAGATAAAAGTTCGGCTTCATTGCCAGTGATCAGAACCACCGCTTTTTCTTCAAGGGCAATCGCGGAAAATACTCACCAGTGACGAGCGCGTCGAGAGGCTGTCGGGGTGGTGTTGAGGTCTCAGCGCTGCGGAGCGCAAAGAGTTCTTGGTAAGCCAGGAAGTACACATAATTGGCGCTGTTTATCGTCTGTGGAATCCCGTATATCTTGTGGGTGACTGGAATTCAATCCACAGATCAAACAATGGCTAACAACGAGAACATTATCTCGACTCACCCGGTTGGCCTCTCCGCAACTGGGAATCATCCTCTATATCATCGACCCTAATCCCCCCATCCGCATTCTCAGCGCCTGTTATTGCGTCAATGGAAACGGGGAAGCCACCTCACATGAGACTTGCAGAATGCAGCATATTGACGATCTTCGCGATGACCTTGAGCTTGTGCGCGGGGACGTCGAGCCAGAGGTTGAACGCCTCGATGAGCTTTCCGCGTATCTCCTTGCCTGGATTAGACGTTATAAATTGGAACGGCTCTAAAATTGCCTTGGGGATCTCTCGCTCGTAAAACGGTTTTCGCAGAGTGTGGTCGTTGAACTGACGCACCTGTTCATGGTCTGCCGACCAGACGGGCTCCCTGAGGAGCACGTTGAGGAGGTTGTCGTATTGTGACATGTTAGAAGTTACTAGATAGAAGTCGACTGTGCACTGTAAAGAATGAAGCAATATATACCGTTGTTCCTGCCCGTTCTTTTCCATTATCCAGGACCGACGGTAGCGCACAGAAGTGCACGATAACAAAGCACGGAAGTGGACGGTACTCTCACTGAATCCCCATGCAACACGGTAGGCCATGCACGGTACTCGCACTGAACCCCACAAGTTCTTCCCGAGTGATCGCTCCCCATGAAGATCAACACGGAAACGTCGTTTTTGTGCGCGCCGTTCCGGGACCGTTGCGTCGGTGTACTTAGTGTATCTTGATTTGCTGTGTGGTGATAGATCGCTGGTGGTGGTGTCCTTAACACTTAACGCGTACCCGACCGTCTTACAGTAGGCACGATGAGTCGCAATTGTAATGGAGGTGTGTTATCTGACGGGAGGTTTTGCTAGGTGTGAAGCTGTCGGTTTTCGAAGAACGAGTTTGAGATTAAACATCGTGGTGCGGGTGATTGAGTATTAAGAGGAACCTAGCTTGTGAATAGATGGTTTCTAGTATAAGAGAATCATACTGTACTATTTCATGATCAGGTGTTCACTATTTTTTGGGGAAAAAAAAACCTCGCCCGAAATGGCCGATAAATTTTTCGGGTGTGATGCGTGACGTGAACATCCGATGCGACGTTCGTAACCAGTAAGATAAGACAAGAGATAAGAAGGAGGTGAGGTCACTTGATAAAGATTCTTCCGGCATTCACTGTTGCTTCCCTCATGAACTCTGCAGGTTCAATTCCTATCGTAGGGGTTGTCGTTCTCGAGCAGTAAACCCTCAAAAAGGACCGCAACATATCGTTTTCGATGCCAGTTCGACGCCGACTCATCGCATGTTCACCATAACACCCAATCAATACATTGTCCGTACTCGTAAGTCTTTAACTTTTCCTATCCACTCACATTTCGCGGGAGAACCAATTTCAAGAAGAGATAGTCGAATCAATCGGGAAGAAGTGGATGGTCTATTTATATATCTATCCGCCTCTCGCGATAGGAAGCACGGAGCTCTTAGGTGTTCCCGCCTTACAAGAAACCGACCTAACAGGTCCTACTTATGTTTATTTACAAACTGCTGTAGGTGGGAAATTTGGCTACGATGAAGGTTGTTCGGCTCTAATCCCGAGTGAAATTCGAGCGGCCTATCTATAGGTGGTGAATATATATTGGGTCGGATATATATTGGGTGGTTGGGGGTGAAAGCTCTCCAGCAATCTGTTTCATGAAGTTGTATAACTTTCGACCACTCCCCGAAACCTTCTCCTTAAAGAATCTTCCCGAAGCTTCCTTTCCTGCATTCGGTCCTGCCAGAGTAAGCCCTCATGGCGAGACTGTCCGTGAAACTGTGGGTGTTTGGTTCACGAGGTATGACCTTTGTTCGTGTGTATATAACTGTGAACCTGACCTATGGAAAGTTTTAAAAATCACAGCCCTTCGAAAGCGCATGCACGCCTCGATCAATTGAGCAGTATAGCGACTCACTACTTCCCTGATGTCGATGTAAAGCACCTGGAGACCTGCGTGGCCGCCATGTATTGGTCATTCACAGTGAGAAGAAGATATCCTGGTACCTGTGCCTTACTTATTGACCATGCAGGTCGATGACGTTGCCGAAGAGGGTGATCTACACACTAGACCAGATCATGTCAAGTCTGATATCGATATTTATCTGCAAGCATTATACAAGGAAGATTTCTCTTCTCCAAACCCATATGCCATGATGCTTCATGAGTCTGTAGTTTTCAATTTCACGCTGTGGTTCTCTACTGAAATCATCTCTGTGCCAGTGTTTTCAAACGCGTCCAGGTGACTGCCACCCCCGGAAATTGCAAGAGGTGAATTTAAATTTCTGTTCCGCTATTTTTTTTTACTGTTTAGTCAGATTCGTGCAGGGGCTTCGGGAATACTTCCATTCAGAAGTTATTGAGGCTTGTCATCGCTTGCAGTACAAGATTCCTCCTGTTTCCGAATATATTCCGCTTCGTCGAAATACTGTTGGAGGTGCTTTTCTTTGGGGTGAATTTTTCTTCTTTTCATTTTTACTACTGCGTTTGACCCTTCTGATTGACGCAGCACTGCTCGAATATTCGCTCGATCTAGACTTGCCAGATTCCGTATTCGAAGACCCTGTTTTCATTGAAGTGGATAAGGCTGCAGTGGATATCATGGCTTGGCAAAATGTATGTGGATTTTAACTTAGTGACCTGCTTTTATTGACTCGACACCGCGTACAAATTAGGACCTGTGTTCCTTCAACGTATGTGCTCGTCATCGAATTTCTGATCAATTTAGTTGAATTTCAGAAATAGAAAGAGCTAGCCTCAGACGATTATCAGAACCTCGTGTGCTGCATCATGGTAGAGCAAATGATCGAACTCCAAGAAGCTATAGATATTGCTATGGCTATGCTAGAATCTCGTGTAAGCGAGTACATCGATCTAAAGACCCGACTTCCAACATTCGGCCTTGAAGTCGATTCCGAACTTGCAAGGTACTTTGTAGGGATAGAAAATCTTATGCAAGGTGGCATAGTCTGGTCTTACCTCACTTCCCGTGCGTTTAATCTTTTCTTTGGTCCTAACTATTCCTAACTGAATGGTGCACACACAGGCTATTTTGCATCGGAGGACCTTGACGGTCTTGCAAAGAAAAGTATGGTCATCAAATTGAAAAAGACTGCTTAGCTGTCATGAGTTACATGCAGAACTAAACACCGCCGTTGTAATTCCATGAACCGAGAATAAGAACCAGTTCATTTGATTTGTCGACTTCCTCATCGATTTGAAATGGAACGCGCAAAAGTGTATGCACATTTAGTGCTAGGCAGAGAAAGTCACTAGTATAACTCACATCCTCGAAAGAAGAGCGACGTACATTGACAATGATGGGAATTCCCCGATTGCATGTTCATTTACGACTCGCTTTGGCTGGTCCGGGGACCATCCCGAGATCAGTCAAGGGAACGGGGTTCTTAGCGCCTACATTTCAGTGGGAAGTGAGATGTGAGTTGGCGACATCATTGGGACCAATCTTGATACACTGAATGAATGAGTCAAAATGTAAGCTATCAAAAGCAAATCAAAGTGGTGGACCTTTTGTTCCCAGTGGTAGTAGAACAGGAATATGGCTCTCACAACGCCTGAGGGGGTGAAACCAGCCTGTTCGGCATCCTCGCCAACTCCTCACATGTGTTGATATTCGCCCGTTGCTCGTCCAGCATCTTGGAAGTTACCCCACACAAAATGACTATGACCTACATGCTGGCCGCCTGCTAGGGGGACAAAGCGCTCAGTCTGGTACCACACCTGTCACACTGTGTCACACCTGTAGCGCCCATCGGCCCGTCCATGGGGGCCCGACAAGAGATTTGTCCACGGTCTAAGTAATACCTACAGAGCAGTGTCCCATCTACTAGATACTCGAGTGGGAAATCTACGGAAAAGAGAGAGTAAGAAGAGGAAGAAATGGATACTTGGATGGTGTGAGTGGTATATATAAGTAGTCTCATGGATGTGAAGATTGTGTTGCATCTCCCGAGGCTAAGTATTCCAACAGCAGGTTGTTGAAGCGGATAGCAACCAAGCTTTCACGATGGACATACTCAATTCCTGGCGAAATACAAATCATCGTCCGATGCATACAAACTCAAACTACATTAGCAAATCCTGATGACGGGGTACCCCCCTCCTGTGGCACTAGCACGTGATTGAATACTATAGAGCGCTTTAAACCGCTACAGAAGGGGGCACCCTGTCATCAGGGTTTGCTGATGTACCTCGTCGTCACATGAGAAAAAAGAACCCGAAAATCGGATGCCCCAGGGCCCAGACGGGATAAAACTTGGATTTCGTGCCAAATGGTTGAGCCTTAAAATTTAGCCAATGTCATCCGCGGATAAAGGTCATGACTTTCGGAGTTGTCATTTTATGTAGTGAGTATTCACTGTTCAAGTCAGATGAGCCCTAGTGTAGGCTGTTCTACAGGTGGTGCAACCTCGTTTCCAGCGGGAAAGCCCGGAAAGGTAAGTCAGTAGTAACTACTGCAAATGAAAAGGAAGTGGGAAGGACCCACGGTCACATGGGTTCACAACCTTTCCATGCGGTTCTCGGACACCGTACATACCTGCGCCATGCTCAGACGCATGCTGGGGCCAGATAACCCGAACTGTATCTGGCGGTGTAACGACGGAGCCGCATAATCATATTCGGTCGATTTGAAGCTGGCGACGCCATTAGAACAAATGAGGTGCGCAACGAACAGAACGGCGCTGTGGCCGGTGACAAGCAGACGCAAGACTAGAACGAGTAGGCGGGCAGCGAGAAACAAGCAAGGCGGGACGAACAAAAATGAGCGCGACGAGACGCGTTGTTTGGTCTTGTGACTCTGCGACTAGAAAATACCGGAGCCGGCAATTCTTGTAAGTATATTCTGCTGGAGGAAGGCGGCCGATGCATTATCCCGCCAATCGCGGCACGATGGTAGCCTCCAGGTGGGGTTTTTCCTCGTTTTCCCCTGGTCCCATATCTATTGTAAACTGCTGCCTTCGGTGCGTCTATCGCATGAACACATGAACTACATTTGTCGTCTGTGGATACAGTATCTGCCTCACTGCCAGATCAGGCGACTCAGCATGCTACGATATGATGTAGGCTCTCAAATCCCCTCCAAGATCATCCGATCTTTGCTACGAGACTAAGATATGAGGCTATGTGTGGGATACCCCGTTGTTTTATATAGCGGTGCTCACCCGAGTTTTTATCCAGTCCCGATGTCAGCATTTCTCTCTCTCACAATCACAGTGTTTATCGCTCTGTTGCTCGGGAAGTATGTAGCGTCTAGGAAACAACACCGACCCTATCCGCCTGGGCCAAAGCCGAAGCCAATCATTGGCAATGCCCTTGATCTTCCAACTACAGATCTCCCCAATGTCTACGCTGCATGGGGAGAGAAGTATAACAGTGAGTTAAATAAATTGTTCTGTCCCTTTGCTAACATACGAGCCATAGGTGGCATTATTCATGCAAGCGCTCTCGGTCGCCATGTCGTCGTGCTGAATAAATTCGAGGACGCACAGGCGCTGCTTGAAAAGCGGGCAGCGATATACTCAGACCGACCTGAATTTCCTATCCAAAAGCTGTGCGGGATCCGCGATGGAATCTTGTTACCTGAAATATAACTTACACTTCCCCAGAATGAGCATGGAACACAACGTCGGTTTCATGCGATACGGAGAAAGATGGCGATATCATAGGAGAATATGTCAGGAAATTTTTCGCAAGGATGCGGTGAAGGACTATCACAGCATCATAATGCAGAAGGTTCACGCGATGCTCCATGGTCTACTTAAGAGCCCGGAGAAATTTGAAGAGCACAACAAGATGTGTGCAACATTAAACTCTAGTTCTTCCTGTCTCCTGATTATCATGGCGCAGGTTATCTGTCTCAATTCCAATGAAGGCGATGTACGGATACGATGTGGAATCTCTTAATGACTCTTGCATTGCCGGTGCCGATAAAAAGGTCGCCATGACTGCTCGGTTGTTCAAGCCGGGCGAAACCTTGATCAACAGTTTCCCTATCCTAGCTTTCATCCCAGCGTGGTTTCCAGGCGCATCGTCTCACAAGCTTGCGGCGGAGGTGAAACGGTTGACTGATGAATTAATACGATTCCCCATGGATTGGGCTAAAATGCGCATGGTCTGTCATTCTATTCTGTTTTCCGGAATCGTTGATCATTTGAACGCAGAGAGAAGGGACAGCTTCCCCATCCTTTGTCACCAATTTCCTTGAAAAAAAAAATACGATCGGTGCATCGGCACAAGAGGAGAGGGCAATTGAAGATATTGCCTATACTGTGTACGGTGGTAAGAATTCCTTGCTATCCGCAAACGTTTGATCACCAGTGTTAATTGATGTGATTACATAGCGGCGACTGACACTGTGAGCCTTAATTTATTAGTTCCCTTCGAATTGGTTAATTTTTGAAATGTGCCTTCGTAGGTAACCTCCGCGACCGGAACCTTCTTCTATTACATGGCCATCAACCCTGGTATTCAGGAAAAAGCTCAAACAGAAATCGATCGTGTCATCGGTAGAAGCCGTCTTCCCAAAATTTCCGACAGGCCGAAACTGCCCTACATCGAAGGAATCTACCGAGAGGTCTTACGATCCAGACCACCCCTACAACTTGGTGGTCCACATTCCCTCGTGCAAGATGATCATTATAAAGGATACTTTATTCCGAAGGGTTGGTTGTTACTTCCAAAGGCATTGGATTATTGCTTACAAGGCTTTATGATAATAGGTACAACTGTGTTTGGAAATATATGGCGAGTCTTTTTTAACTCACTTCTTTCATAAACACTGACGCAAATTTGAAGGGCCATGACACACGACGAGAGTGTATACCCTGAACCTTTTGCCTTCAAACCTGAAAGATTCTTTGACGAAAATGGAGTGTTCAAAGACAGCGACCGGATACTGCCATATGGATTCGGGCGGAGGTACCTTCCTCCATTTACCATTTAAATCCATTCTCACTGTTACACAGAATTTGTGTTGGACAACATGTTGCAAGCGCACATGTCGGTACTCATAATATTTTCTAGTGCTAAAATGACGCCATCTGAGCAGCTATGGCTAACCTTTGCATCTATTCTTGCGACTTTCCACATCGGAAAGGCTAAGGATGACTCTGGGAAGGAGATAGCGATCAGTGATGAATACACAGCCTTTGGGCACCTCCAGTGAGCTACCTACTCTACTGCTCTTGCATCCTTAGCTTTGACGTATCTCTTTTCTCCAGGTTCAAGAAACATTTTGATTGTTCAATCAACCCCCGGTCTCGTGAACATCGCCAGTTAATCGAAGAAGCGAACGTATCGAGCGGCTGAGTGCTGGGAACATAGCACTTGACCATTTTATTGCAAATGCTCTTGTATTAGAAGTGATGGCGATGTATTCGATCGATTAGATTAAATGTTTGACATGGTTGCCTTGGGCGAGCGTGGCCGCATGGCTTCGTAGCTATAGCCTAAATCGCGGGGCCCGCTTGCTTTCCCCTACAGGGACTAAACCAATCTTTCTACATGCGGTATCCCTCTGTCACTATCGGAGGAGTAGGTTATTACTGAGGGAAACGTCTTTCCTTAGCTGATAACCTTTGCTACCTCTTACCGATCATTTCCCAATTTTTGCAAAGCTTTTGTCGTTTCATTGGGCCTTTTTTTTTGTTTTTTTTGGGCGAGATACGTGGGTTGTTATCTCTCTAAATCCTGACCCGTTCACAATTACATAAAGAGCATGTACGTCCCCCCTCAAACATTCCCCAGTTTTCAGGTCCTCGTTACTATCATGGCATCGTAAGGGCGATTCATGGACTTTTGGTAATCCTTGACTTGTAGCCTCTGTTCATTGATCCATTCGTGCAGTCGTCGTGGTCTCTGTTCCTCGCATTCCATACTGAGCGTCTTTGATGATCTGGATCAGCCAATTTCTCGGTCATGGCTGGTTGTACAGTATCCCAGGGTGAGCATCATTATATGAGACATAAAAACTTTGTAAAAACTGTGTTAATTGGCTGCAAAGAGTGAACCGAAGGTTATCGACGAACGGCAGAATTTTTGAAAAAGCAAGTTGTGCGATGAGCAACAAAAAAAAAAGCTGCAAGGGCACCCGATCTGAGAAGGCTCGTATTACTAATATGCAATGGCCCTCAGCAACAAGTTATTGATGTTGCCAGAAAAACGTTCCGGCGTCTCGAAGGAATCTACCGAGAGGTGTTACGATCCAGACCACCTGCACACTGGCAGCTGGGTTGTCCACATTGCCTTATGAAAGGCGATCATTAAAAAGTATCCTCCATTCCGAAGGGTTGTTATTTTCAAGTTTGGGTGCATTAGATTATTGCTCACAGGGCTTTCTGGAATCTGCATCCTATGATAATAGGCGCAATATCGGAAATATGAGTCATATGATGGCAAGTATTTTTATGTAACTCACTTCTTTCACGCACGGGTATTGACGCAAATGTCAAGGGCCATGACACACGATGAAAGTGTGTCCAACACAAATTCTATGTGATTGTGAGAATGGATTTAAATGGTAAAAGGAAGGTCCGCCTGAATCCATACGCCAGTATCTGGTTGTTGTCTTTGAGCACTCCATTTTCGTCAAAAAATCTTTCAGGTTTAAAGGCAAAAGGTTCACGATAGCACGTTGAACGCAACTGTCGGTACTCGTACTATTTTCTAGTGGTAAAGTGACCAGCTATGGCAAAAATTTTTTATCCATTCCGGCGACTTTCCACATTGGAAAGGCTAGGGATAACTCCGGGGAGGAGACAGCGATAAGCGATGAATATGAAGACCTTGGGCTCGTCAAGTGAGCGAGCTACTCTGCTGCATTCTTCGCTTTGATGTGTATTATTTTTATTTCTCCAGCCGCAAGAAACATTTTGACTGTTCAATCAAACCGATCCCGCGAGCATCAGTTAATCGAAGAAGTGCTATCCAACGACTGAATGCTGGGAATATAGTGCTTGATCATTTTATTACAAGTTTTCTTGCCGTCCGTGTAGCAGAGGTTCCTGGATAAAAGATAAAATACTTTGAAATCAGGGAGGAATATGTTTGCCAAACACATAGGGCTTTATGATCTGTGAGACTGTCAAATGCATGTAGGATTCTGCCAGAGGCAGGGAGCCACAGCGAGCTGGCACAGATATCGGATCCAATTGTAATGCCTTGTGCAGGTCTGTGCAGGGTGACATGATCCCCTGGTACATTCCTTCCATAAGTGGAAGGATAAATCCCGTGGAAGGGCGGCGGGGTGTGGCTAATTCCCGAGAAATTCTTCCAAACTGCCGTGACAGGCACATAGAAGCCTAGAAAATGACATGGAGTCCATGGTTGACGGACCAGGGCTCCGGGAAATCTGGGAGAGCTCAGAGGAATGTTGGGCAAAGTCGTCCAGACGACAAATTGAACAGAGCTGTCCGTGGTCTCACGTGGGGATAATTCCTCCCACCATCTGAGGAACAAAGTCTTTCTAGTACACGCTCTCTGTTTCTCTCCGTTTGCATGTCATGCCCAAAACAAAGCTCGAGCAACCCTACGCTCGTCGTCGCACCCTCTCAGATCCTCTCGCTGCCGCACTCCTCCCGCCCGCAGATGAATCCCCTATCGAACGTGAGGTCAGGCTCAAGGCAGAGATCGACGCAAAGAAGGTCAGCGACTCGATAGATGACCAGATTCGCCAGGAGCGCCATGAACGGAAAAAGTCCAAGACAGAGGTCAACGTCCTCCTCCTTGGTCAGTCGGAATCGGGTAAAAGTACGACCCTCAAGCGTAAGCACTCTTCCCCGCGATTGTGCCATTAGTTGCTTTCGTTGCCCTCTGGAAGGTCAACCAAGGAGAGACCATGTGGCCGTTTCCCCTCCGCAACTTAACTTCTTTCGATAGAATTCCAGCTATTGCATTCTCCTTCTGCATTCCACGCAGAGAGGATCGCTTGGAGAGCAGTCATCTATTTAAATCTCGTTCGTTCCGTTAGACGGTGAGTACCGACCGCCGTTAACGTTGGCACAGGAACTAACCTGGTTTCAAGCATACTTGATGCTCTTGCACCAGAAGAATCAGATGCTTTGGATGATCATGACGACGTCGACTCCCTCGAAACGGCGTCGGTGATAATCACATCCAGCGGCCGACCGCCGTCAGCTATTTTGGGTACTCGTGTTTACAACTATGATACATATCGCAGGAAGCTCGAACCCCTCGCTGAACTCGAAGAACGGCTGATCCACCTGCTTTCGTCCCCAGATGAAGACGAGGCTACCCATTTGGGCCCCTCACGCCCCGCCTGGGAACACTATACTCAATTCTACAAACCTAACGAAAACTTGTTCCCATCTTCCAACCTTAATGCCCGCCCGTCGCCCACGATTATGATACCCCACAAAACTCAAACACCCTCGTCTACTATTCACAGGGTCACTAGTCACATTGTCTCCTCCAACAGTTCATTGTCTAAAGGAAGGGAAATTGTGCTGCATACCTCGACAAATTGGAAAAAAGCTTTCGCTCTTGGGAGTAAATCCAAAAGTCCAAAGAGTGCACACACCGGTGAAATCGAGGGATGGTGGGAAGATCCGGAGGACCCTGTGCATTCACTCAATGCCTGTGCGCCCACCATGCAGGAGTTATGGCGCGATCCACAAGTCAGGAAACGCCTTCAGGAGAAACGTTTGCGATTGGAGGAGAGCAGTGGATTGTACGTTGCTTGTATCCTTTTTCTAGGATTGTTTATGCTCAAGGCGTCCCCAGTTATCTCGATGAAATCCCTCGAATCACTGCGAAGAAGTATATTCCGACCGATCGTGAGTTTTCTTCTTCTTGTGTCAAATATGTTCCCATATACGTCAACATAGCCGATGTCTTGAAGGCTAGGCTAAAGACCATGGGTGTCGTGGAGCATACTTTCTCGATTCCCTCTGGAAGTAATAGAGGGGTAGAATGGAGAATCTATGACGTTGGTGGTGCCCGAAATCAACGTCAGGCATGGGCGCCTTATTTTGAAGATGGTAAGATCTTTTATCCGAAGCTAAGCTGAAAGCAGCGCTTACACGATTGCATCAGTGAATGCCATCATATTCCTTGCCCCCATATCGGTCTTTGACCAGGTACGCCTACAAAAAAGGTTCTTTAAAATCTCACCTCACTGTCTTGTCCTTACTCCAGGTCCTCGCGGAGGTGAGAAGATTTTGAATGTGTTATCGCCATGCTAACAAACGTAACAGGATCCTCGTGTGAATCGCCTAGAAGATTCGCTTCTGTTGTGGAAGTCAGTAGTGTCGAATAAATTACTGGCCAATGTCAACATCGTCCTTTTCCTCAACAAGTGTGACTTGTTGCAGGTATGCATCGAGCGTTCTTAAGCGTCCTCGTCAAATTCAACTCCAAACTCCATTTACAGGCCAAACTGGAAGCAGGAGTAAGGCTCAATCACCATATGCTTTCGTATGGAGATAGGCCGAATGATTATGACTCTGTTTCGAAATGTATGTTCTCCCTTCTTTCAATGATTTAATTCATCCTTACTCGCTTTCTAGATTTCCGAAATAAATTCGGCGTCATACATCAGTCATATACTCCAAACAAGGAGCGAGAGCTATATAGTACGTAGCTCGACTTAATAAGCAGACAAAAAGTTGACCGTATACGTGGTAGTTCACTTCACTGCTGTCACCGATACACGTAAGACCGCAACAATAATTTCTGCTGGTATGTTGCTGGTTCAGTCAGGAAGGCATTATGCTAAAGGCAATCATCAACAGTTCGTGACATCATCATCAAAGGAAACCTGAGAAATATGAGGCTTGTTTAAAAACATCCTGTCGACCTGTCGTTCTGTGCCCACTCTCGTCCCTGTTTTTGTATTCATTCCGGGATATCTGCTGCCTTAATTGCCTTTGCTATTTTGTTATATTCATCGTACCCGTACCCATCATACCTCATCCTGCAACAGTTTGTCACTCTCTACCTTACTATAATGTATACACAAAGCACCCTCTAATTCCTGGGGCGCTGTTTAATTTGATCTCGAGGACTATGTTGCCTCTTACTTTGTAATAATCGATCTTCTACGACAATCGGAAGGCGGAAAAACTAACGCGTATTTATTGCGTGATAGAACTTCATCGTTGGTTGAACCGACCACCACGTCAGACCCCAGAGTGCACATATGTTTCTGAGGAGCGTATTAATACCTGGGTTGCGGCAAATTTTGCGGACACCTCCAAGGTCTGCTTTATCGTACCAGTTAACAGCAGAATTCCATAATCATCCGAAAAGGCCGAAGTCCCATCGAACTTTCGCAACGACGCGTATCATGGCTACCTCCACCCACGAATCCCTCTCTGCGGTTTCCACTTCACGTTAGTCCTCCTTTGGTTTCATACAGACGCACCGAGGCTAACGATGTTTCTACAGTGGCCCCAGCAGCCATCGGCCCGTATTCACAAGCTATCAAGGTTGGAGATCTGTTATTTTGCTCCGGATGTATCCCGCTCGACCCAGCGACCATGGAGATCGTGGAAGGTGGCATTGAGACTCAGACTACCCAAGTTATGAGAAACCTCAAAGCAGTTGTCGAGGCTGGAGGCTCGGAATTGGGCAAGGTCGCGAAAACCACAGTGCGCCATAGATTCGATGATTCTGAAGGTAGCCCATTGTTTTAATCTTTTCTGGTATAGGTCTTCTTGAAGTCTATGGACGACTTTGCGGCTATGAATACCATTTATTCCAAATTCTTTGGAAACCATGCTCCAGCGAGGTCAGCAGTCGAAGTCGCTAGGCTGCCAAAAGACGCCCTTGTAGAGGTTGAATGTATCGCAAGGTGAATTTCTTCATTTGAAAATCCGTCAAGCCGTGTTCTAACCATATCCTTTAGTTTGAAGTAAAGGGTAATTTGTGTTGTTACACAGACTAAAAATTAGATTATGTAGCGATTCACGATGGTAACGCAGAGGGCCGGACCTCCATCATTGAATTATGAGAGCAATAGAAGTGCACATTAAGACGATCCAGAAAAATACAACAGTTACATGGCTTCAATTACTTCCTTCAAGCTTGCCTCATCCAAGATCTGGAATCCTTTCGTTGGAGTCACCTGTAATTAGATGTAAATTTTATTGTACAAAATCTAGCAAATGAAAGCAAACAGACTTGGGCCAATTGCACGTTGTGTTGATCCAGCTTTTCTTCCATCACCTGCTTTAGTACATTGAGGGTAAGCAGCTGCGCTTCCCTTAGAGTCATTTGCTAAGAGAATTTCAGTAAACCAGGGAGCCAGTATATGCAGTTAATGGACTGGAATATACCTTGTGCCATTTGTCTTGTAGTTCACTTTGGGCAGCTTCTGATCCTGATCCAATGGCTTTCGCATCGTAGCGCACAAACGTTCCAGAGGGGTCAGTGTGATACCTAGAAAATATTATCAGAGATGTTCGAACATGTCAAATGAGAAGTCGCACAGTTGAGGTCCCAGTTCATCAATTCCAGCAATGAGAAGGGCAACTCCGAATGGTCTACTCATCATGGCTTCTTCATCATGCACACTCTCACCAAACCTCAGCGCTAGATCGCAAACAGCCTGTGTTACACTCTCGACCTTGATCTTTTCGTCGTAGGTAAAGGCATGGTTCTGCGCAGTTACTCGGGCGTGGTCGATCATTGTCCGGGCGTCTGCAGTCAGGCCAGACATGGCACAGCCAAGATGGGCATCAATTTCCATGATCTTTTCAATGGAACTTGATTCCAGGAGGGGAGATTGAACGCGCTTTTCCACGGCTAGGACAACACCCTCCGGGGTTTTAATGCCGACTGTTGTCGAACCGAGCTATGGAGAGATCATGAGCCTTATGAACACCAGGTACACCAAGACATGCTACCTTGATAGCTTCGATGGCGTATTCGACTGGAGCATCCATTTAGAATCCATCGGAGAAAGTAACATGAAATAAACACACCCTGGAAGAGTCGTCCTTCAGGTGAGAAGGTGTTGACACCCCGATCTAGCAATAGGATAACAATTACGCTCCTTGGGAGAAAATGTGGCGAACCCACCGTATTCAGAACGCGTTAAAAACATGGTGCAGAAGATGGAAGTCGGTAATTAGCAGCTTGCGTATCCTCTTCGACGCGTGTCCAGGCCGTGAGAACCGATTGTCATTTTGAGCTAATCTTATCTGAGGCAAGACCTGGAGGGCGGACATACACTCTCTTTCGCTACAGCTATTGCAGGAATGGGCTTTGATATGGGCCGAAGAGTCGGGGTGCTGGAAGAAATTTTTGATGAGGCCAATGCCCAAGCCCTTGCCGGGATTATGGAGTTCTTATGGAGCGATATGGATAATCGATCGACACATCCCAAATCTTGAACCACCATGTCCGCTACCGATTTGACTCCCGAGCAACTTCAATCTATCCTCGCGTTCGTCGTCAACCTCGCGCGTAACGCGGGTTCCCTCATTCTCGAAGGATCTGCTGCTATCCAGTCCGCCTCTTCCGGGTCCGGCGTTGAAGAGAAGAAAAATTCAGTTGACTTAGTAACGGAATACGATGTTAAAGTCGAGGAGTTGGTTAAGAAGGAATTGAAATCTCAGTACCCATCCTTCGATTTGTGAGTCCTTCCTCGATGTTGACGGTGCAGGTGAACATTTATGTTTCCTTCGGACAGCATTGGAGAAGAATCGTATGCAGCAGGCTCCCGCCAACCCTTGACGGATGCGCCGACCTTCTGCGTCGACCCTATTGGTCAGTACGGTGTTCCCTTTGTTTTCAAGTAACTTGATGTTTTTCAGACGGAACAACTAACTTCATTCACGGCTTTCCATTTGTCTGCATCTCCCTTGGGCTCATTTACAGACGACGTCCAGTTTTGGGCGTTATCTTTAATCCATTCCTTGATCATCTGGTAAGTAATCTCCGGTAGATGTAACCCCAAAAGCTAATATTACACAGTACACTGGAATCAAAGGCCAAGGATCTTATCTCACTCGAGGTCTGAATAGCCAACCCGTCAAATTGCCACTGTCCAACCCACCCAAACCTTTACCTTCTCTCAGTCAAGCTCTGATTGGTAGACGTCGCCGTGATTGACACCGTTATATCTTCTAACTTATGAACTGCAGCCGTCGAATGGGGTTCAGATCGCACTCAAACTACTATAAGCGCAAAATCCAGTTCCTTCTCTCGCTTGGCCGGGAACCCTACGCAAGGTGTGCAGGGCGGAAAGATGGCTCACTCGCTTCGATCACTGGGTAGCGCCGCTCTGAATTACGCCATGGTGGCCCAAGGGGGTATGGATTTATATTGGTACTTACCCTTCTATCCTTTTCCCTTACAGTTGTCTTAATTTAACGTCCATAGGGAGATTGGATGTTGGCCGTGGGACGTATGCGCAGGCATTGTAATCGCAGAAGAAGCTGGTGGTGTCGTGGTAGGGTCCCATTCCGATGTCGCAGCCGCTTCGGACAAGACTTTTGGGGATGTAACAGAAGAAATACTTACGGGAAGGAAATATCTCGTAATTCGCGCCGTTGGGGATACGGAGGTGCGACCTTGTAATATTTCCGTTTCATTTCTAATTCCTAATTGTACGACATAACAGCACGAAATGGGCAGCGATGCACAGAGACGAATTATCAAGGAATTTTATGCAAGTGTTGAGGATGTCGAACCGAATTAAACAATCCGTACTAGTCATACCGTTGTGCAATGACACGGTTGTGTCACATCACATGATATTGTGACGTTGTTGTACTATCACTGACCGGGTGTTTGAAAACTTTCACAAATAAAATCATAACTCGGTCAATTCTTCACCAAAAATTAAAATCTTTTATCTTTGCAAACGTTTACATCTCAGCTCCACATCTTCAATTTTTGGTCGTCAAATTATGATGTTGAAGGGGGGAGAATTCGCGAAATGAAAGGGACCTAGTGTTTACACATTTTGTCACGCGCGGGTCACACGGGATCTTGCATCAATCGTGGTGGGTGTTTGATCTCCGAATCAAAATCAGCACTGTGCATGTTTCGGAGATTCAAATCTGTTGGCTCTTTTGTCACGCCAATGCACTTTCCACCCTTCCTCTCCAGTAACAGTATCTGAAATAGGTAATCTACTTTTTAAATAACTAGCTCAGGATTCTATTAAAAAATGGAGGGAAATGAACCACATTTCCTCCTTAAAGGTTGGATTTGGTACTTTGGAGACTTTTGGTTGTGGTGTTCTGCCCCTCGTTTTCAAAAATAAAATCAGAAAAAATCAGATATATGGGGGCTTATAATACTTCTATAAACCTGAAAAAAATTGGATTTAAAGAGAAAGTGATGGTGGAGTTACGAAGCAAAATGTGTCGATTTTCAAACACTAGGTACCTTTCAAACACCCGACACGTGATAGTAGCTCTTCCATCCTTCGCGTCCCGACTCCCCACTACTCGCACTTCGATTCTATCCGAGCTGATCGCACTGATACAAATAAAAATCTCCGTGTTCTCGCACGAAAGACTCCATTGCGTTCGCTGGTAGCCTCATGGGCTTGCTTAGTACGAGGAGCTGTGCCTTCTATTCTCACTCCCCAGCACATCATCCTGCTCATGTTATCTCATGGAGCGCCAATATGGACCGCTCGGCGCTTCTCTGATATGACGGCGGAATTAATGTGTATCCGAGTCATGGGGTTTACGGCTACTAGTATAATAGAGGTGCAATCACGAAACATTGTCGTTTATTCCTTTGGGCCCTTCAAGCCTCATCGCATTTTCTATGGCTATTAGAGCCACTCCAACGAACCGATATGCTATTCAGCTCGCAATATTCATCGCTTTTGGTACGTCTTCAAGGACATCACAATCACCGCACTAATCTCTCCATTGCCTCCTAAGGTGGTAAGCATGTTCTGTAGTTCGCAGAGACAGTGTAAGTCCTCTCTTCTTTGCCAACAGATTACCACAGTCGACTCATTTTGATATTTACAGAGCTGAATTGCGGCTCCTAGGCTTCCTGTTTGGTTATGATATTGGTGTCATTTCCGTTATTATCCTCAATATTTCACCATGGCTGCAAATCGCTGATTCCGATGCCTAATCATGCCCGACTTTATTCGTCGTTTTGGAGAACTCGACGCTAATGGACAATCGTTCCTTTCTAGCTCGCGACAGTCTATTATCACATCCCTTTTGTCTGCTGGGTTTGTATTTCCATTTCCATTTGACCGATCGTAATGAGTTTCCAGCTAATTTTGGGACTTTAACTTTAGAACGTTTGTGTACGTTGTATTCCTTCATTCTCGAAGTTAAATTCTAATGAACAGAAAGTGGTGCTCTGGCTCAAGCCTTCACTTCTGATCGTTTTGGGCGTCGAGGTTCAATTTTGATCTGGGCAGCAATATTTACCATTGGGGTTGCAATCCAAACTGGAACAGAATATTCTAACGTTCAATTGACGATAGGGAGGTTTGTTGCAGGTTTAGGGGTTGGTGCCCTATCAGGTATGCCCAAGATCGATTCTAGGAGCCAGAGCAATACTAATCCGGAGTGATTTAAAGCCATTGTCCCGTCTGTATCCCTTTAATTGATTCTACAAAGGAAAGCTCGGTTGTGCTGATCCCTTCACTTGACTAGATTATACAATGGTGAAACTTCCCCGAAGGCACTGCGGGGGACAATGCTAGTGCTGTATCAACTTCAAACATCACAGGGTGAGTAGATCGAACTCTGGGTTAAAACCTGTAATCACCGAGGTTATTAGACTATTTTTGAGTTATGTGCTTGATCTCGCGACGCACCACGTAAGAGCTCGGCTTCTTGGCGAGTTCCTGTGGGTTTCCAGCTTCTCTTGGGGTTGATACTGTTGTCTGGGGTCTTCTTGCCGGAATCCCCGTATGTCCTCGAATTACTTTGTTTATGCATAATATACCCATTTGTTTCTGCCCAGCCGCTATCTTCTTGGTACTGGCAGACGCTCTGAGGCTCGCTCTGTCATTGCAGCTTTGAGCAGTATACCAGAAGATGGCCCTCTGGTGGATGAGCTTGTGGGCGAACTTGATCTTGCAATACATGCAGAGAACGATGGTGGAAAGGTGACGTGGGTTGAATCCTTCTCCTCTAGAAACAATCTCTGGAAACGTACTACAAATGGTATGATGCTTCAATTCATGCAGCAATTGAACGGCCAGAATTTTTACTGTAAGCCAACCGGCCTTGAGGTTACTTACCTTGATTGCATTATAGATTACTACGGCGACACGTTCTTCCAAAGTGCGGGTACCGAGTACGTACTCCAGGCAAATATCGTAACGTCTCTTCTCAGAATCCTAATTTTACAGGCTCTCGCCCTACGTAATTCAAGTCATCCTTGGAGCAGTTTCATTTCTTGGTACTATTCCAGCCTTGGTGAGTGGCCTCAGTTTCCGAGGTACTCGCCACACCTCTGATTTTTTTTTTAGCATCTCATTGAATCGTGGGGTCGTCGTCGAGTACGTTTCAGTTGGTTTTGTCAGGCCATCCCATTCAACAGATATGGTAACCTTAGTCTTTTCTCACTGGTGCCCTGTTGGAAGCGGGTTGTTCAATAATCGTATGTCACGCGCGAAATTTCATTCATAAATCATTGACCAATACCGTAATACGGCATGTTTCAGGCTGGTTTGGTTGGCCATTTCACGCTCCCTCCTGCGGGAACTCCAAAGAACCTGTTGACGAAGCGCAACAAACGAGGCGGTGTGTAGACGTTAAACAACTAGAAAATCATTTTTCATACCAGGCGATATATTAATTGCATTTGCCGTCCTCCACGTTTTTTCATTTGCCATATTCTGGGGTCCGACTCCGTAAGCAGTTAATTATCCCTCCGCTTAGGGTATGTTTTATGATTGAGTCTGCTACAGATGGGTCTACCTGGGTGAGACTTGAGTTCATAGATAGACCGAGAGGGGCATCTCACACCAAATCAGGCGAATCTTTCCCTCTTCGTGTTCGGCCCAAGAGCATTGCATTGGGTAGCGCGACCAATTGGTTGGTCGTCTTTGGACTTGTGCTGATATCGATATGTCAAAACTCTATTCTAGGATATGGAATTTCCTCCTCTCTTTCTTCGCTCCGAGGATAGCTGCAAGGTGATTAACTCATCAACACAGTTGAACATTCTCGTTCATGATCTCAACCGAACCTACTAATGTTGCTCAATATTGGCTCATTGATTTTACTCATTTCCTTCGGAACGCTCTTATTCGCATATGTATATGTCTATCTCTTCATCCCAGAGACAAGAGGGCTCACACTAGAAGAGGTATGTTCCTGCCCACACGAATCCTTTAGGTGGGTTTCAAGCAACTTTTTGTCCATAGGTCGATGAAATGTACCGATCTGGAGTTAAACCATGGAACTCGGCCGATTGGAAACCCCACAAAGTCCATGAACGGGTGGTCAAGGGCATAGAGCACCGAGATGACGAGAAACGCAGCTCTCCAGCAGGCACAAATTGATTGGCCGTCTCTCTTATGCCAATACAAACGTTCAGGTGTATCGCACACAGCCGAAGCATACAGAGAAGAACGGTGTTATTTAATCTACTTTGTTTATTCATGAATGATATAACTATGATTCCTTCTTCATCGTCACCAAATACACGAAACGTCACGCGACAGTCACGCGTCTGCGCGTTTTTAATTCATGTCAAAGCCATCTTGTCTGTGAAATCAATGTCCTCTGAGCGTAAACCCATAACCCCAAACCCACCACGATGGAAACCGAACCCGGACCCAGCATCTATTGTAATACCAGGCTTGGATACGGAAGCATCAACGACAGATCAAATTGAGCAGATTGAGCAACTCATTACCATCAAGCTTCAGGTAAGGCTTGGTTGGTCAAAATGTTTGGCAGCAATCCGGGCTAATGTTTTGGTCAGAACATCGATGAGAACTTTTCTAAAATCCATAATGTGTTGGCGAACAAGCTCCTTCCTGCTGTGAAAAGATATGCTGTTGGCACGGAACCAGTTCGGGAGGCTGCAATGGCGCGTCGTGCACATGTATTCGACGCGATTATTCATGCTGACAATATCATACAGTTCTGGACCTCCTTCTACGAACAAGCAGCCCAGATCCGCATTCCCACATTCGACGATTATTCGACGGTGAACGATGTGCCGTCGGAGCGCGATGAGAACCAGTCCTCAAGTCGAGAGCAAACCTCTACCGATGATGTTACCCATGATAGAACAATACGCTTAGCCCCAGAAGTTCACGAAACCAGCAACAGCACAGTAAATAGCGAAACGTCCTTCCTACCTGGCCAGGGGGCCTTCTCATCCACCCCCGCGATGGATCGCCTTGCATCCACAAACAACGATACCTTCACAACCCAGAATTCTGACGACCCTTCATGGTCTACTTCTATGGAGTCTCCGCTTGTGCGCCTCAACAGGGAGATTACCAATTTTTCTATCCATGATAAAGTTGTCCCTTCAACGTCGAGCAGCAAATTGCCGCCCACCGCACAAGTTCAGGACGAATCTGATTATCCGTCGCAGGAAGATACAAGCATTGGTATTTTACCACCTTCGGCTAAAGGGAAGGGAAAGGATACATCTCATCCTCTGTTGAAAAATGTTCTCCGGCATAACCTCTATTCGACAAGCGATAATTCATCGTTCGACAGCCAGAAGGTCTCTCCACTCAAATTTAGGGGAAAACCCAAGACGCCCATCATTGATAAGAGGCTCAACCCATACCTGCGGCCCTCGGACACGTCTACAGGCGAATGGAGTGGTGTTGTCGACTTGCGTGATCCATCTTTGCGCACACCTCAACGATATCGATCCGGGAAATCCTATGCTGCTGCTTCAGGGAAAACCCCCAAGACACCGTACACCGACGATGACGACGACTCGTTCGATGGTGGGCTGCCTCCTGGGATGTCGCCTCCCGTACTCATGTCCCCTGCTCGGCCTCCACGGTCTTCAGCCGAGCTGGGCCTGCTGAAACTTGGCCAGACCCCGGCAAGAGACGCGTCTGCGCGAATCCAGCGCGATCTCCTCAGGGATGTGCAACTGAAGAGTGGCGGTGGTAAACGATTGTTCCGTGGTGATGCAGCAGGCGAATTTAGCACTCATCAGTACGAGTCCAGCATGAGTACGGTGCCAACCCCCCCTTCGCTGTCGCGCTACAACCGCCACGGCCATGACTATAGCAGCAACAGCAGTATTACGAAGGACTCGAGTTTAGAAAGTATGATTAGGCGTATTCGAGCGGACCTGCCATCAACGGAGCCTGCGTCGTACGTCGGTGGCACAGCCCTTGCTGGGGCGGCCACCACGCCAGGGTTGCGCGTACGTCCCCGGGGACAGCAGTCGTCTCAAAATGCAGCGCAATTGAGGGCCCCGGAGCCGCTCAACCGATACACAGAAGCTGAATCTCCAATCACACCCGCGGCGTTACCACCGCCACCGCCACACCAAGATGATTTTGACGATGATCCTATTACACCTGTTTATAGCCCACACAATGAGCAAGACCTGGATTCTGACTCGGACTCGCTGGACGAGATTAATAACACGGCACATCCTTCTGCCGCATTCCTTATGGCATCTCAGGGCGGACACGTCTATGACGACGACGACTCGTTCGGGTCAAACCATTCTAGCGACTCACTTGAGAACGAGCTTGACCACGCCAACATCGGACTTGTACCCGTGCATCCTTTTGCAGCTAACGCGGTGGAGGACGACGGTTTCGACGAAGATGACGACGATTTGTTTGATAACAGGAACGGTGCGTATGAAGAGACGGTGTTCGGCGTGGCACCTGCGCAGAGGCAACAGAGTGCCGCCGCTCAGGCAAGGCTGAGTAATGGCGAAGGCTTACGAATGCTGGGCGAGGATCTGTTACAGGATACCATTGGCATCGGATCACATATGGCTGCCACCGGTGGAGTAGAAGAGAGCCCAACGCCTGCTAATTGGGGTTGAGAATTTATTTATTTTGGTTAAATATGGCATCTCCATTATTCTCTTTCCGATCGACTGGTTTCGCAAAAGATTGTCCCATTCGGAGTGCTAGCTGTATGTAACACTGCACGATAAGATACAAGAAAGTGTCCAAATTTTACAAAATGATTGTCCCATTCCAGGTGCTAGCTGCATGTAACACTGAACGATAAAGTACAAGAAAGTGTCCAAAAAATACGATAAATGAATGGATGCATGGAGAATGTGTAGTTTACGGAAAGTAGCTCCGGCGCCCGCGCAAGAAGACCGAAGTATGTAAGTACATGAGGGGTAAAAATTGTACACAGAAAGAGGTATTGCTAAGAAAAGTCAAAGTGTCCATACCCATTAATAATGCCGAAGCCGGGTGCCACGGAAGGCCTTTACGGCCGCCGGTGGCTATGAACGGACAGTGGCACAACAAAGAATGAAAGGAACGAGTAACGGCATCGCCTGCATTTGGATTCCGGTAAATTTTTAGGCCAGCCCGAATAGCGCTCGTACACGGTGGGGCAAAGAGGGTTTGGGATGAGCTCGAGCGCCAGGTGCCAACGAAGTGATGGTTCGTGGAGCATCCTTGAGAAGGTACGCAGATTCCGCTGCCAAATAATAAACACTGGTCAGCAGTAGAGATGGAAAAAGAAAGCCGAGATAAGACGCACAATAGAGAACCGGACCGACACCATCTCCATCCTTTGGGAAGAAAATGCTGACACTGGCGTCCTGTAAAAATTGAACACCGAGTCTGCTTGCTTCGCCGGGACGGGCAATGCGCAACCTGGTGGGAATATTTTGTATCGAAAGGGTGACGATAGCATCGGGGTGGCGGTCATCATGCCACTGGTGTGAATGTGGGTTTGATGAGTCCGGTGGGGGAAATCTGTAAGGTGGGTATCCAAGCTCAACGAGGGTATCACGGGAAATGATAGAGTAAGGGAGGCTTGTGTCGAGGATGAAATTGCAGACGATGGTTACAGGGGTGAAATGAGGAGGCAGAGGGTGGTTCATTGGGGCAGACCGGACGTGGGAGGCTCTAGAGAGAGGCCGGGGAGGATTGTTTAGTTGCATCTGAAGGGGGATAGACATAAGTGGTAAGGAGACAGCGGAGGTGGTGGTCCAGCTATTCTGTAGTGCAGCAACGGTGTCAGGGTAAAGGACGGAGTTGAAGCTGTTTCTCCTCCAATTTTTTTCAGAGGGAGATTCGTTCCACCAGCCGCGCTTGGCTGTCACGGGGGGTGGAAGAGAAACAACAAGGCGCCATGCGATAAGACCAGAGAGGGGACCGTGTGGGATGCGAACACCAGCACAAGGAATTGTGGTAATTTCTGTGGAATGAGGAGCATTATCAGGGCCAAGGGCTGTGGCGAGTTGGATGATAGATGTTAAAGGATGGATCTGAACCTGGTGGTGGAATGCGTAAGGATCATAGTCATCATCGGAGGGAATAGCTGGGAGTGTTTTGAAAGCTGAATCATCAATATAACTTCTGTATTTGTGGTCGGATAAAGCAGTATTTTCTGAGGAGGTCAGGAAGGAGTGAACGGAGAGCTGGTCATGAGAGCTCGTCGACGAGCTGCCTGAACGAGACGGCGACAGTGCCATGGGGGAGGAAGCAGAAGATTCCCTTGGCAGCGGTATTTGTTTCCCGCGTGACCGGAAAACTCCCCTCACGGATCATTCAATTGTGACGTCACTTGCAGCATTACTTGGGTGGCAGTGTCCCATCCCTGCTCGTCCATTCAACTTTGAACCCCGGGCGCGACCGAACAAGCCACCGATGGTTTGGATTGGCATCTCGAAGCTACTTAGCGACAGGTTTTTGCCAAACCGTCAACTTTACATAAAATACCCCTTGTACTCAAATATAGTACAAGGCCAACGACTAACGTCGACTAACGACCGTGCCTTATACTGGTCTTGGATAAAAAATGCCCTCGTCGAGCCCATCCTGTTTCCCTCTCTTTCCCTCTCGTGCTGGACACAACCATGGATGCAATCCCTGATACTTGCGTTTCAATCTACCGCTCCATTTTCGATCATTCAAGGAGCTTGGTCTCGAAACTCACTGGTTGGCCTGCGTCACCTATCTTGCTCCTTGGGAAGCATCCAAACATCATCACCGACTGTATCATTCCGTACCTCAAGGTCGAGGATGTGCTAAGTCTGCGAAAAGTAATTCTCAACTCTCTCGTCATTCAACCTCCAGCTCACCACCACGTATAGACCAACAAAGCTTTCTACCTCCTCACCTACGAGCCCATCATTTGGAAACGCCTCCTGGAACGCATCCATGCCCCTGTTGTCCAACTCCGCCCCACACTCAAATTTAACGATCCTGCCCACGACTGTGAAATCGAACCCATCGTCATGCGCGCTATTGCTATGGAAAATGCCTGGCGCACCGGCCGCACAAAACTTAAGAAGGAGGATGTATTGATAGCTAATTTTAAGGTCGTCGATCTCAAACTCCTTCCCGGCGGCAATTTCCTTGTCGCCTCCGTCAAGGACCGTGCCAATTTTCGGTTCTACATCCAGGTCTATGCTCTAGATGTCGTCTCGGGCTCGCGGCTCCTTGCCCGCTATCACGTGCCACATAAAGCGTTCGATGTCCAAGCAAAGTATATGGACCATCAAGGCAGACCTGGGATTATGATATCCTTTTCCACAAGGAAATTTACCCATGGCTTGCCGTACGAGTGGGTTTTTTTAAATTTTTTCGATTGTGGATCGGTCTTTTAAATACATCCTCCAGCCTGCAAAATGACCTTGCCAACTTTTCCTCGCGATGCAGGTTCGATTCTGTCCATCCCCTCACGTACTATTCGTATGTCATACACATGCACCTGGATGCGGTGGAAATATTGATCAACCCGGCTATGGATATAAAACGTCGCAAAGTTGAATATTTCCACCTCACTCAAACTCTACCCAAACCCTTCATAAATGTTGCTCGTTTTGAAACCCACCATGAGGAGATTTATTGCCCTTCATTGTTCCTCGACAGCAATGGGGTTCCTTTCCATGCATATGCCACCGGCGCTGATAAAATCGGGATTGTGAATCTTCGTACATATCAAACCCTGCTACTCACGTTCCATGATAACGAACATTTCGGTTCCATGGTATGTGTCTCTTTCTTCTTTTATTCTGTGGACGCTTATCTATTTTCAGCCTCATCGCATCCGCGCCTTCCGTTACCTTCCTCGCCAACATGGCTTGCTTCTCGTGCGTACGGTCTCAGAGACCCCAGGATCCGACAAGGCCTTCGTAATTGAAATATACGACCTCGACCGCAACGCTGTCGGGCATCACAGGATCTCTCCCACCGAATCCTGGGACTGCCCGATCCCATGGCAACTCGACCTCGAGGTCGTCATTGCCGATCCAGAAATGTACACCAAGCGCAAGGGGAGCGACCATCCGGATCTGCGCCCCGAGGAAAAATCCTGTCCTACTCTATGGATCTTCGCGCGCTCGAGGAACCCCATGGGCATCGTTTACTGGTGGGTCAGGCCCAAGGACGATCCGGACCGCTATGCGCATATCGACACCCTCTCTCATTTTCACCGGAACGAGCGCCACCACGAGATCATGCTCCCGGGCAGCGCGCGGAACTTGCTGGTGGAAGTGGAGAACGAGATTTTAGAGGCGACGCCGCTCAATACCCTGCGCCGCTTCCATTGGCCAGAGGGCCGTTTCCCGCGCTCGTCGTTCCGCAACGATAATCTGTGCGACCCCATCTACAATCGGCAGGAGGAGACATATCTTGCTTTCTCCGATATTCCTTCTCAAGGTGTTGCTGCCGACGTCAATGGCGAAGGAGGTCTGGCGACGATTACCTGGGATGAGCTCAGTGGCAAGATCTGCCTTGCCTCGGACAAGACCGATCAAATCCGAGTCTATGATCTCGTCCCCTTAATTGAACCTCGCCGACGAATGGCATATGGATGGCGGGAGGATAGGGTCTTGATCAATTTGCGCTGATTGTTTCCCTTTTTCGTTCTTTATATAGACTTAAGTCTCCCTCTCTCATTTGTCGTTGTAAATTGCGGTCCTTCTCTTGTATACCTCGCTTTCCTTTTGGTACCTATGGACCTTCAATTCTATCTAGAATCCCTAGCATGTGTATCCCTACTCCAAGTTGCTAACTCTCTCATGTACTTGATGTAATCGACTTTCATAAATGCACAAATTTATTAAAATACATATTGTGATGATAAAATGCTGTTCTGGATATCCAAAACATTACAAAGATTCAATACATGACAGACTTAAGCCTTCCTTCGGGTAGAATAACAATAGTTTGAAACTGTCGCGAAAAAAAGATAAATGAGAGGGATCAGTCAAAACCGGATGAAACTATTGGCGTTGAAGGCATTCGGCGGGGTGCTACTCTTCTCACGTTGCACCCGATCCCTTTCCTTTTCTTTGTCCTTGTCTCGTTTCCCAAAACCCAGCATCGGCGCTGTCAGACTCAATTTGCGCGTCGCCCGCTTCACATTCGAGCTAGCCGAGTTCGTGCTCGATGAGCTGTAGTTGGTGCCCACAGAAGTGGCCAAGGACGTCGGAGCTGCCAAAGTCGCGCTCCGCACTGGCACGAGGATCCCACCAGCGCCCACGGTTTGATTCGGCGCTCGGATGTCAGGTTCTGTAGAACGTGATGCGCCCTTCAGTATGGACTCTGGTTCACTGACCAAGATATGTCCATTACTTATGTTTGACCGATGTGATTTAAAGTTGGGCGCTGAAGGTAGAAGAGGGAGGTCGTGGTTGAGTGATGTCCTGGTCTGATTGTAGGAAAGAGGGGAAGATAGCGTGGCTGGGCCGGGGGATGCGATGGTCTTCATGTCCAAACTTTTCTTGCGGTCAAAGCTAGAACGAGACCATTCAGCTGACGAAGGTGCTAGCGACGACTTCCGTGCTGGTGAAGATTCCAAATGGGCACCCGAGCCCGTCGACGAGGCAGAAGTGGATGGTCGCCCTGCGGAACCCGTTGACAGTTGGGTATTGTGCAACAGCGAATGCGAGCTTGGCGACGAGCAAGCAGATCCACCCGAATGGCCTAAATCGTCCTCATATTTGGCCACTGGAACGGGATTTTTCGGCTTCGACGAGTTTGGATGAAGACCAACGACCTCAGATGTGGAAATAATACCATTTTGTGACGGCCGTCTTTGTGGTTTTGGCGCCCGGCTACCACTACTCGATGGTTGAAACCGGCTCGTGTGCGAATGGTGCAGTTCCTCCTCGTGTAAAAGAGGCGACGAGGGCAAATCCGCTGTTGGTGAAGAGCTTGGTCGAACGGGCTTTAAGCTTCTCCGCTTTTTGAACCATGATCCAGGTGATTTCGATTTGAATTCCTTCCCTTCCTTTTCAGGCTCGCTGACTTGCGGAACAGGTATGGGACTTGATATCATCGGCGATTGGGAGGTGTTGAATATATTTGGGGGTAAAGGTGGTAATGGAGGTACTGGAGGGGGTTGATCCTGAGTAGAACCCGATGGAGAACCTACGAAAGATGTTGACGTCGACGGCCTGGACGGTCTTTCCGTCGTCGACCTTCGAGCATCATTTCCATTGACAGAAGGACTGCTGAGGTTGGCAATGGTTCCTCGTGCAGCGGACATTGATGGTGCTCGACGAATGGTATTAATTAATTTTGTTCCAAATCCAGTGGGTGTTATGGGAGATGAAGCAGGCTGTACAGGGGGGTCGTTCACCTGAGGAGTTGGTATTGTGACAGGAGAAAGGACCAAGGTTGGTTTATCTGATGATGCATGTAGAGGTTGTGGTATTGATATTGGCGGTGGGAGTATGGGAGGAGTTAGCTGGCTAACTTCAGGTTCGCCATCAGGAGAGGTGGAGAGGTCAAGACCAGGAGGTAGGATAGGTGTTTGGAGGATTGGCGAACGTTGTAGTGGAGGGATTGAGTTGGAGAGCGTTTCTGGGGGTTCGGGGGTCCGGAGTCCAAGACCAGCCAAGTCGATGTCTACAGCTTGATAATACAATACATATGCAGAGCCAGAATTAGAGTCGCCGAAATACTTGGGTATATCGCTCTCCGGTATTGAAGAAACATTATCGTCATCAAAGACAAGCCAAGTTCCGACGGTTTTTATTATAGCGATGTAATGACCATGATGGGGTCCACTGAAGGTGGCAATCAGCACTGTCATTGGAAGGGAAGGAGGAAATAACGCACTTTCCAATGTGAACTACAATAGCAAACAAATTATATAGACGATCGGCGTCATCCATATCGTCTACAGTATTAAACAAGCGAAGTTCGAAAGGGAAAGCGACTCGATACGCAAGCTTGATGTACCGGCCCACATCTTCCTGATATTTGAATCTTTTCAAGTGCAGCGCAAGTACGTTGGGAAGTTTCTTGATTTTCATCCTATACACATGACAGTCATTGTTGACAATTGAGTGGCTGAATTGAGTATGAATGATGGACAAACCTTTTCTCCGCTTCCTGTAAGTCGCAACACGAGTCACAAAAAAACTTGTTCTTTTGGCAAAGCATTTCGCTCGCGCTAAATTGTCGGAGGCAAGCGGTAACACTGGAGTTTTGCTCTATATCAATGGATAGGTCGAGGAAGGATTCATCCCGGGAAGAAACCTAGGGACACCTGAGATTCCAGAAGGAGAGGGACATTATGTAAACTCACAGTTTCGCATGTCAAGCAACGCGTTTCACTTGTTAACACTCCTTCAAAAAGCTTATGCACGAGTGTTGCATCCCGCGGATGAGTCCCGGAGTTTGAGCTGGTGCCTGTGACCACGGTGGGCGGTGTCGACCCAAGGGTTGCAACAGAGTTTGATACTAATGTTACTAAATATGAAGATATGTAATTTTAGTTTGGGTTCTAAACAAAACTCACAATCTTCCCCGCTGACACCATTCTGTGTCTGTTTCCTCTCCTCCTCGATCTCCGTGACAATTTGATTCAACAAATAATTGAGGAATTCATGGGCGTCCTGGTGCATTGTAGACCGAAATATTTCATTGAGTTCCTTCAACTTGTCGATAAAAGCGCGCGGAGCCACAGTACCCTTTTCGCCAGGATTGGTAGAGATGTTTAGAAATAGGGATTGCAGAGCAGAGACGAGAGTCGGAGGTGATGAGGGGATGGGATGTGGGCTGCTTTGCGAAGGGGAAGAGTTGGAGGGCTCCGTTGTAGTTCCGGATGTCGAAGGTTTGCGCTCTGGCTTCCTCCTAACAGGGTGGAGGGGAGCCGCTTGTTTACCGGAAACAGGCGGACCAGCCAGGGTATTGGAGAGGCGTCGTTGCGAGTCGACATTCTGGATAAGAAGGTCACGGAACGGAGTGCAGGAATACAATGCTTGCAGAACTGAGTTGGCGTAACTGTCGCAGTAAACATGTCAGATATTGCATAAGAGCGGAGCCATGGTGGCTCACCAAGTATTCCCGAACTAGAAATTCAACAAAAAGTGGGGATATAGGTAAGGCAAAAGAGTGACTGAAAAATCGCCTTGGATACGCACATTCTCGAGACCAAACTTCTTAGCGTCCGCCGACGTGGGTAGGGACAAGGCGGTAGGGGTTGCGGCTGCCTTGGCTGCTCGTTCTAACTGCTGTTGAGCGCCGAAGGATATCCATTTTGACCTCGCCATAACTGGTGAGGCTTTAGAGCCTGGATTATGCCCGGAGTGTATATACACTACAACGGAGATGTGGTGGTCGACGATAGATTGAGAGCATTCAATCAATTCTGAGTTCTCACCTTCCGGGGTATACACGTGATCATATAAGTACATCAACCATCCGCAAGTGTCCGATAAGGATCCTCAACCCCGTTCAAACAACTGTTCAAGCTTGACCGCACTATTTGGATATCCCGACTTTTTCGGTCGCAGATAAGGCAAACAACAGATTCAGAGCTGGCTACATGGATGTAATTGATTCTCTAATTGTAGAGCGCCCCTCATGCTACCCATCACAACTCGCAAGGACCATGGCACTTAGATCATGATCATCTTCTTGACGTGCACCCAATCTCCAACTTTCACGGTCCCATTCCCATGTGGGACCGCATTACACCCCACACATGGCTTCATTTTATGAGTAGGGTCAAGCCCAATCCTAAACTTCATAAGGACCTTGTAGGGGACTGCTTTATCCCTTTCGCCTGTCTCGGGGTTTACATTAGGCAGCTGTAACGAAGTGTGTCAAGCCATTATTTTGCCTCTTAACTGAAAAACGGATGCTGACTAAACATCTTGTGCACTTGGACACCAGTGTTATGGGCGGAGAGTTATCGGAACCGATGCTTATTTCTTCCCAGCCATCTTCTGCGAATGGTCCTCCACCACGGAAAATTATATTAGGCCGGAACCTGAATATACACATTCATCGATTAGGTTTCCAATCCTTGTCAGGTGCACACAAACCTTTCTATTGGAACTTTGTCTGTCCTCCATCGCTCGTCTATACCTTGTGTCCCGATGCGACTTTGGAGCTCCTTTTCGATGGCTGCCGTGCTCTCTTCGGAGAGCACAAGCATCGGGTACATGTCCTGGTATTTCGCTGTGGCGTCCAGATCTGGGAAGGACGTCGTTGGGGCGATCTTGCGTGGCAGAGAACCTTTGTAGACAAGATGCACTGGTTGCTCGAAATATTTGGAGAGCATGGCAGAAGCTGTCCCTTTAGCTTCATTAATTGATTCACAAACATACCCATCCACAGGATTGTGTCCTGGCCACATTACAATCGTCGGGAAGCTAATTATGTGACACGTTTAATATTTAATAATCCGGAACGAAGATGTATGCATCCTCACTTTGTCCATGACTTCACTGTATCTTCCGCGGGTTTGAGAGGTATCGAAAAATCTTTACAACCCGAATCCTTGGGGAACCTAATCTTCAAGGTCCCATCCGGTTCAATAGATGGCTTTATGAGAACCATCTAAAATAATTAGCATCAGTGGCACCGCTACACCGCGCCTGTAGTGTTCAGACCTTTGGTACCTCTCTTGCTGTAATGACCGTAAGCTTTTGAGCATCTATGATACACCAGATCCGATCATTCTTCGATAGTTGTGAACTCATTCAGCCTCGCAAACCAAATTTCAATATCGCCGAACACACCTCGATGCCCTCTGGAGTGTAGTCAGCACTTTGCACAGATATGCCTCGGCAACTCTAATGGAGGAAAAGTTGATTATGACACGCCTGCCATTCAGGTACTTTCGCAGCGATGTGATCACGCTTACCTTGATGGGGTGAATCAGGATCTTGGACACGGTCACACTCCCAGCTGGAGGTGCGGCTGTAGACGACAGCATATCAGATGACCGGTTGGCAGTGGGAACGGATCTAGATAGAGTAGCCTTTCGCTGCTTGTCTCGAATCCGATGGACGACAAAAACAAGAGGTAAGGACGATGCAATGATGGTGGTCAATTTAAAGGAGGTGCTGCCATTATCGAGTGCCTGAAACTGCACGAGAACCCGTTCAAGAAGACGCAAGGTCGAAGTCATGAGATCTTTGGATAACGTATAATTCGTCATCGATGGAAACTAAATTGAGATGCTCTCAAGGTTGATAACCAGGCAGGAATAGTATCCGGCGGCTGGAAGAAACCAGCTTTGATTCTCTGCCTCTTTTGTATGGGACCAGATTGTGTATTTAAGGCAGCAAGATGGGTGAGGGAGTTTTGAAAAAATGAGAGGATGCAACCCGAATGTCGAGGACCTTACACAGTTGAAGGCAGAAGGCAGCTGGAAATTTGCTGCGGACCACTGCCAGATCCGGTAACACAACAATCTTATCTTATCTATTGATTAACCGCCGTCGTGAAGGATACATTTGGTGGTACATGGAGATTGGAGAGAAGTTATCAACCAGTGCGCAGGACGAGATGGACACCACTGTCGGACGAAATCACGTCACTAATATTGCCAACCTCCAACCCATAAGCAGCATCTTCGAAAGGTTTTTGCATCTGCCCGTGGCCAAACCATCCAAGATCACCTCCATTCGAGTGTGACGAGCAGTCGGAATGTACCCTGGCAAGTTCAGCAAACTTTTCAGGCGATCCATCGATTTGGGCTTGATACCCTCTCAGGATCTCGATGGCCTCTTCCTTTGTACGTGTGATATTTTCCTATAGATCTTTAATAAATGATTGAGAAATCAGATCGAAGCTGATCAAACCTCTTTCCAACTTGAAGGACGTCGACTGCCTCGGTGCTTCACTAAGAGATGGCTCGCTCTCACTTGGGAGGGCTTTCCCGCGGGTGATTTCCCCAAATATTCCTTTGCTCCTGGGAGTTGCTGAACCTGCTCCTCCGAAAGATCAGGGGGTGCGTCCCAGGATGATTCCCTCGTCGCCGTGTTAAAGAAGTAAGGAAGACCCTTCGAGGATGACAATCGGACCTCCCATGCAGACTGGATACATAAAATTGAGTGTAGGTAAAGTAGAAGGCCAAAGGACGTTACCATCTTGGTGTTAGATTTGTACTAGTAAGTAGGTTTCGGCAACAACGAACAGAACAGACGCTCAGGCTTCAGCCTTACGTAAGGCGATTGCATCACTCACAAGCCCTCGGCATGTTGTACTACAGCATTCAGCTTCTATTCAGCACTCAATTGTTCAGCCTTTGCTAACCTTATGTTTACCGTTAAATAAATGGCGAATTTTACGCAAGAGGATTGTCACAAAGGCTACCGACACCCCTTTTTGTTCGGTATTCATTTCCTTGGAGGAGTGGGAGGCAAGTGATTTGAATCTTACATAGTTTACCCTCGTTAACCAGATTTGAATCACAGATACACCAAGAACCGTAAGGCTCGATCCACTCATTCATAATTTGCTTGTTACATCTAGTTATCTCTGGGACTTAGCTCACAGATTTGGCAATGTCCCAATTCTCCGCCGAAATCCGACGTTCATTTCAATGGTGGAAGTTCTATAAAGAAGAAAGCAAGAGGAAATCCTGGTTTAATTTAGGTCTTAAACGCACCTGGGATGTACGGACGCCTTCGTCGTATGCGCGAGTCAAGCTCACTCAGAAACAAGTAAGCCATGAGTTACCCCTGGTGTACCATCGTCAATGACCCCGAAGAAAGGTTGACTTCGTCTTAGACGAGCTAGAAGGGTACGCAACCCTGAGAGATGATTCGTGGTGAGCAATAATATCACAAATTAAACGGTTTTGGGGTTCATCTTCCCCAGTCAAGCTTCCTGTTTTGACCGCATCTGGGAGTCTGATTCGCTCCTGGACTCCAGGGGACGGGACGAACTGAAAAACACCCTTTCCGCCCTGAGGCCTTCTGGAACAACAGCTGGTGATGATGTCACCGTCTATATCATTGATCATATGTTATACAGCCTCGTCTATGACAAGACTCTGGTATCCCACCTCAATGGCAGGGTTTACCGGTCCATACCTGCTCCACCTTCTACAGACATTTACACAGTATCGCCCCATTTTATGCTCCTTCCTTCTGATGTTCATGTGTCTGCCGATGCCACCTCAGCCAAATTTCTATCTTATATCAACAACCTTCACCCAATCGAACACCTTGCGACCTACGCACAGCTGGAACATCTACTAGCGGGGTTTGTCCCACTATTTGAACGTACATTGACAGACCTTCACCGAAATAATCCACTCGTACAAAGAATCCCTGGGCGCTGTCATTATACCGTTTGGGACGAACCTGAGCCTCCGGAATACTCTGACGACGACGAGGGGTGGGTGACATATGAAAGTGAAATGCGAGAATGGTCATTGAACCGCCCTATAAATCTTCCTGATGTCCCAGACACAGGCTACTCGGGAGGACTCGAGAAAAGAAGACGTTCCGTCAGTTTGAGAGACCGTACAGTTCAAATCATTGTGAGTGCGTCAGAGATTACGCTTGTGAGTACCGAATATTTGTTATTTTTTGAGTTTTCTCACCCGCTGGCGCCTTCAGCATCCACAGGGCGCAGCCTTCGCGGGCTCTCCCTGGCATGTGGAAGGAATGCGGAGCGAGCGTATCGTGGCCTGTGGTTTTCACTGTTTGTCAGCAGTGAGCTTCTATCCCACAATCTCTTAACATTGAGCCGAGCTGATGATACTCCAGGAGAACATCGTGGGACATTCGATAAAGTTTCGTATGGCTGTGACGTATCCTCGGGGGTTTTCTGCAGGTGATACTGGTGCTACTCTGCGAACTTGGGGCATGAGAGATGGTGACTCTTGTCACCAGTACATTGGCGAAATTCTCATTCGCGAAGGCTTGAGTGTTGTGTTTCCCAACATTTATCAACACTCCCTGACACCGTTCACGCTTGCTGATCCAATCATGACTGGTCATCTTACGGCCATTTGGTTCTTTCTTATCGATCCAGAAATTAAACCTGTTATATCTACATCTGTCGTTGGTCCCCAGCAAAAGGAATGGATAGGCCAGGCACTGGACGATAACCTTGATACCCGCTTACCCAACGAACTGATACAACAGATTCTGGATAATGTGGAGGGTCTTATGTCGCAAGAAGAAGCTAGGGACTACAAAGAACGGTTCGTTCAGGAAACTGACCAATTTACGCAAGCGAACAATAGCTATCACTTTTGTATACCTTTTGATATATGGAATGGCCCTGAGATCTTGTAACGACAACCCCATTATCATACCTCGAAGTTTTTTTCCTTCCCAAAGATGAAAAGGCCATAATTTCTATTTCATTTTAGTCGGAGGGTCTCTTAGTCTAAACAGGAGATGAAATCATCGTTATAACTAGCTCAGGCAATGAGCCCAACTCATCGGCGTACCACGTGTAAGTCACGAAGGACCTTTGGGGGAGGCGGTAAGCGCCCAGTATATACCGTAGCACATACATTGTGAGGAGCATGGCCCTTTTAGGCACTAAAAACAAGAAAAAGCTACATTCACTCCTGGCGCTCTCCCATCTACGGGCTCTGACCACCATATATAGAATAAAGTCTACAGTTTGACAGCAACATTTTTCAGAAAATGGAAGTACAAATAAATGAAGATTGGAAAGTTGGATCTTTACAATGACAATAGTAGTTTGGAATCTAGGAAAGTAGTTCATCCCATGTCGCTCGCTATAATTTCTAGACAGAACTTGTTTTTAAGATTATTGTTCACCATATCCAAGAGGATTCTTTGATTGCCAGTTCCATAAATCACGACACATAGTCTCAAGGTCCTCTGGGGCCGTGAATCCCAGCTCTTTCTCCGCTAGCGTCGGATCCGCCGTCAGATCAGGAACATCCCCGCGCCTGACAGAAGATGTCAAGTTATGTAAAGTGATGCAAGGATGGTGGCTTGCCTTCGGCCGATGATTTCGTATTTATAGTCAAACCCTGTTGCTTTTCGCATAGCCTCGACGATTTGGAGGACACTCATCCCTTTGCCTTTTCCTAGGTTGTAGGCTTTGAAGAAGGCGTCAGCATCTGGCTGGTAAATTTTCGACTCAGGCGCCAGTGCATCGAGGGCAAGGACGTGGCCAGATGCCAGATCCATGACATGGAGGTAATCACGAACGCATGTACCATCGCTATGAAAGAATCGGATTCAATTTCAGAACGAAAAGGGCTTGGACGTACGGAGTCGGGTAGTCATTTCCAAAAACTTTTAAAGTCGCATCCTTGACGCGTCCGACCGCCATATGTGCCAACAATGGAAGCAAATTTCCCGGACGACCTCGAGGGTCCTCGCCAATCAAGCCAGATGGATGAGCTCCAGCAGGGCTTCATTTGGTGGATGAGATTCGGAGGGAAGCAGGGACATGCAGAAACTCACTTGAAGTATCGCAAAGATATGGCCCGCCATGTTTTGTCCGCTAGCACCGGTATAAATGGGAGGATTCCAATGAAGACAAAATGAACCTACCATGGCAAAGGTCATCGATGATTGTTTCAGCCATCACCTTTGTCTTTCCATAGGGACTGTCTGCTTGCAGTCGCGTTGTTTCTGGGATCGGGATGATTGGAGGTGTACCATAAACAGTCGCGGAAGATGAGTAGACTATGCGGTTGCAACCATAGTCGGCCATAATTTGGAGAAGGGATACAGTGGCGCCAACATTATTAGCATAATAGGTGAGAGGGATTTCGGTCGACTCTCCGACTGCCTTGTACGCCTGTGACAGGGTTATCGATTGATCAATGAATTTACTCATCCGATCTTAACTCCAACCAACTCACAGCAATATGAATTACCCCCCATAGACCACCCTTTCCATAAGATTCAAACACAGACCGGATTTGGTCGGGTTGAGTCAAATCGCAATTGCGAGAATCGATCTCGGTACTTTCGAGCTCGGAATCCGTTGGGTGAGCTGGCAGTTCACTTTTGGATAACTGGGATACCCGGTCGAGAGCTGCAGGATTGGAGTTGTGGTTGTTATCTAGTGAAATGACTTTGTACCGTCTCGTTTTCTGAAGGACGTAGATAACATGCGAGCCTAGGGAAAAGAACGTAAGCCAGAGGCGAATTGAAGAAATCGAAATATGAACCAATGTATCCCGAACCACCTGTCACGAGCACTCTCTTATCGGTCTAGTCAGGGAATATGTAAGAGCAAAAAACGCGTCAACATACCTTGAGAGAAGACGAAGTCATCAGTATTCAGACACGTTGAATAGGGAGAGAAGAAGTGGCAGTCGTGTTTGTCGCGTTATTTAACTTTCAGGGTGTTGAAGTTATATCGGATCAACGTACTTTTTCTCGATCATACGAGTCTTATTTTAGTTACTCTCCAGGAGGCTCTACAAAGTAAATTAAATTTCGTCAGTTCCGACCGGAATGGGGCGACTTTAACGTTCAGGTGTTGAAGTTAGATTGAATCAGCGTACTTTTTCTCGATGATGCGAGTCTTATTTAATTTCGATAAAGCCAGACTGCACTAGTTACGTAATTGTATAAACTTATCCATCCATCTTGACATCCCCGTCCACATTATTTAATTCGGAATTCTCAGTTGCCAGCACCGTTCCCGAAGACGGACTGCCTGACCCTTGTTCTTCCGCAGTCATCCCTTCGTCCTTCAGACTCTTTTCCTTTTCCTCCTTCTCTTTCTCAATTTCATAAGCGAGAGCTTCAATATCACCAGTCCCTATCTTTCCGAAATGTTGCAAGTACTGATCACGAGCTGCACGAAGCGCAAGCCACGCCCATCGCTGTTTATTCTGGGTGGGTAATCAGTATCGAACAACGATTGTGCAAACATAGAACCCACTTCTTCATATTTAGCGATCTCAGGATCGACGATAGCTGGGGCTGGTGCAGAAATCGATTGAGTAACAGGCTGTATGGCTGGCGTAGGCGCCACCGCGTCAGCGACACGTGGGCTAACTGTGGCATTCTTGAGAGGTTCTTGCGATGAAGATGTGAATTTCGATGGTGAGCCAGGCTTCGGCGGAAGAGACGGGTGAATGGGTGAATTGCCAACACTTGTGACGGGCCGGGGAGCCGCTAGGCTACCTAGTGCGGATTCAATGCGAAGTGTCGCACCTTCTGGCTTACTGGGAGCATTGTCCAAAGCAGTGAGAGTTGGTGGGGCAGTGGTTGCTTTCGCGGCGTCTGAGGCTCGAGCCTTCGCAAGAGCGGAAATCTTCTCCAACCTTTGTTTTTTCAGTGCAATTTTACCGTCTTCTAACTTGATTTTCTTGACGAAATCTTTGACATCGCCAGTCCTGCAAAATCCCAATATAAGGGTAGCTAATAAAGTATACAAAATTCCACTCACTGGAATGGGTTCTGTAAGTCATGTAGGCTGGTATAGCCCATCTCCCAAATTTCGGTCAGAGGCTCTGTACCCAACATCCATTTCCAATCTGAAGGTGGTTCTTGCATTTTTTCTCTAATACCCTTCGTTGCATCAAACATGTCAACTTTTTTACCGCTCACGACGGCAACCGATGGTTCTTTGTCGAATGGTGTACACAGCTCGTTTTTCCATTTGACCCAATTCCTCTCTCTCTCGAGAATCGTGCTGACAGTATCTGCGAATGTTCTCCCATTCGGCGTTGTTTGCCGCAATTCTTCAACAACTTTGGTTGAAGTTTCCTGCACCCATTGGGCATCGGATTCTTCAAGAGTAAAATCCATTTGAAGTGAACGATTACGCGGTGTGGTCCAAGCAGCCTTCGCAGTTTTCGTAAAACTGGAAAGGTGGTTCATCAAAATAAGAAGCTGGAGGAGGAATTGTCGGCGGAAATGTGTGTCGGCTATCTGCAAAGAAGAGTCAGACATAATTATGAATGTGAATGACAACTGCAGACCTCTAAGTCAAGGAGATCAGGACTTGTCAAGAACTTGGCGAAGAAATATTCGTTCGAATTATTTTCTTCATCTGGGTTCCTTTTACGCTTCAGAGAATTGGCAACTCCCACGCCAGTTCTAGAACCCATCATAGCCCTTTCTTTCGCAGTGGCTTCTTTAATGACAGGCAACACTTTATTTACCGCCTGCTTGAAGTTCCCAAACGTATCTGGTTTGGCAAATTGCGGGGGCTTGGAGAAGGGTAATTGCAGTGACCAGAAAGTGTTGTAGAAGTCTACCGAACTGGCTCATGAAGTCCAATAATTGCTCGAGGGACGTCGAGACGTACCTTCCTTCTTTTCGGCAATGGTTTGTGCTCCACTGGGCTTGGGATCCAATTGCATTTTGTCATCTTGCTTCAGAGCGTTGTCCTTAGCATCGTCTTCGTCTGCCTTGGGAGTTGTTGCCTTATTGTCATGCTTTAGCCGATCCGAAAAGTGGACGCCTTCCCAAGTTGGGCCATATTCACCGCGAAGGTTCACCCCACTTCGCTCTCCAAGTGGAAATACGCCGCTCAAGAATGTTAATATTCGACCGCAAAATATAGTGGTGCTGCCCGTTTTCGAAAGGCGGCGCAAAAGGTCGTTCAGGGTCCGTAGAAGAATAAGTGCTTTTCCTTTCTGTGGTATCATGCCGTCCGTGAGCCTTGCGGCCTGAGACTCGATCCAGGAAAATATATGCGAGCAGGACGCAATAGTCTGGGTTTCAAGCAAATCTTGGAGAACGATAAAAGGGAAAGTCGGTTCACATGCATCTACAATGATATATTGGCTCAATTGTGGTTGGACCAACCGCGTCTCGTACCTTGCTCCGTGAATGTCAAAGCAAGGTCAAGTTTGACCGACATTTGTTCATAATAAGTTTTCTCGTCTGTTTTCACCGCAGTTCCTTCATTAGCCTATAACTCTTGTTTGTTAAAATTAAGAGTGCCTAGTTTCTTCACAACAGCGAAACGTACAGCAAGAAGGAAAATGTCATTTTTCAATAGGTATTCCCATTGAACTTTTCGATTCTCGGGAGATGATTTGTCTCTAGATTCATATATAGTACGAGCAACCAATTCGTCAAGTTTCTCCTTTTCGATGGGTGAAGGAGGGAGGGAATCCAACAGGGAAGCTAGAAGTGGTTGAAGGGAGGCCATGTTGTCGGGATTTGAATTTCGAGAGTACATCTCTTAATTATCATGACCTTGAACCCCACGACCCCAAACGATCCGGACCCAGTCAACAAAGAACTCCTCATATCTTCTGAACATGACTTGCTTGAGCTCGAAATAAATCTTACTCGGATATCACCTCTCTTGACTGAAAATCCCGACCTTCTGGGAGGCGAGGATGTTGCAGAACTACTTGAACGCCTAAACAACACCGACGAGATTGCACAAAGCATGGAAGACAAGCTTGATGTCGTTTTGCAAAACCTGGACAATATTTTGGCCGTATTAGACAAGGGCGACGCTTCACAGAACGGTGAAGAGATCGGTAAAGGGTTGAAAGATGATGAGGTTGGCCCATCCAAAGATATTAAACCAGAGCCTTGAATTCTGTTTCTGTGGTAAACCGACCCATCCTAGAGTTCGAATTCATCACTGACATCGTGGTCTATCCCTCAGACCATTGACATACTCCGTGTAGCTTCAAGGCTTACACCTGCACTTGTCACACCCAACCTCGTTTGAGAAGGAACCGATCGAGCCCCTCCCTTCATCCCTGTCACCCTTTTCTGCTAAATACCTTACCCTGTTATCATATAACAATCCCAGCTGATATTGGAACTGTTGGATTACCGGGAATCTGGAGAGTCTGCGTTCTGGGAAGATTCATTTCCTTGCATGCGTTTGAAAATATGGCATTCGCTCCCAGTAGATAAATTCAAGCCAGCAGACACTAGTACTTGGATTTTATTTTTGTTGTAGGACTTTTTTCACTCCCCAAGGAGGAGGTTCGGCTGACACTTTTTGGCCATACACTCTTTGCAACAAGGATGTTGGTTTCGATGCACTGGCATTGGGAAGGCGGATTTTCTTATCATCTACATAAGCTGACGAAGGTCAAGGAGATTGAGGTTAGCAACCCGTACCTAAAAGTAGAAGTTCTGTTAATGCTCGAGGTCATAAATTGTGAGGAGATTTGACTAATATTTCTATTATCATTTCCTCCTGGAATCGAATCTTCGCCAAAAATTGGAACCCCAAATTCGCAACGCTTCGAACATGAATATGTTATGTTAGTCTATATTAAATTGATACAGTACGGCGGGTCAGTACACAGTAATGGTCACGCAATCTATTGTACAGATGCGTTGATAATCCAGGAAATAGCCTATGGAGGGGGATCTAACGTGGTTGCGTCAAAACGCTTGACGGTGTCAACGACGTCCGAGCCCTTGCGAGCGAAGACGAGCTACAGATGAGATTAGGATCTGTAAGGTTGGCAAGGGGACAATGAAAAAACGACATACAAGATAGGGATTGGCAGTGGATCCTGTGGTATCAGCAAGGACTTCCTCTTTGGAAACAACTGTTACATCTGAGTCATTGTACTTGAACCAGGAGTCGGGTGATCCTGGAAGATGTCGAGAGTAGAAGAAATAATGACCCCAGGAAGGCGAAGAGCCACGGTGGATGAAGACGGAGGTAAGTTCATAAGCGGCTTCTGTACAATTCTGCCATATTGACTCGAGTTCATCCTTCAAAACATCTACTCGGGCACGGAGCCGATCGATTTCAGAGCGGACCCGCAACTGCTCTTCGTCTAATTGCTGAAGAAGTTCGTCGTCAACGCCTGGTATCGACTCATTTTGCAGCTTTGCTAGGAAGCCCCTCGTATGTTCTATGGAAGACGCGAAAGGAGAATCCTGAAGGGTAGATCAGCCTCTTGCACTTGAACCCAAATAGGACCTCCTACCTTTCCTTCAACCAACTGACGGACACGGTCTCGACAAGAACTCAGTTCCGAATGAATGGCTTTGGATTTGTTCTTTTTAATCGGGTTGGCTGTGTCCAAGAAGCGATCCATGTAAAGATTCTCTCCAAATTTCACATAGGCTTGAGATTTGTATGGTTGGAGTGTTTCACGATTGAATTGGACCCGCTACGACGTTATGAGCGCTTGAAAAGATTTGAAAAAAAGAAATGATCAAAAACCTGAAGTTGGATTTGTAGGACGGGTGGGAGTTCTACCAGGGTAACTTCCATCCTGGCCTTGCGGCCTTCAAAGTCGACGATGTCGTCAAAATATCCACTTAATCCGTCATAGATATCCACCCCATCGTTCGTTACGTTGACTGGCAGGTGGGAAAACAGGTCTTCTTTTTCATGTATAGAGGAACGTGATTGTTGTGCATCAGCGCCTGTCAGGCGTTGACGAATTTTCCCGTAAAAGAGACTGTTTTTTAATATCATCAGCTTGAGATATTGTGTCATGTTTGTTGAAAACTGAGATATACCTCTTGACAACACTGGTTTTGTCAGAACTTTCACTCATGTCGTCAAATTTGAGCAAAGCTGTCTCGATTTGAAACATGCAATTGTCCATACATTCCGCGACGTCATGTTGCTTCCCTGATACAAATTCAGAAAGGTTAGTCGTTGATTACGTCGTGTAGCACTCACCAAACATCATCGTCGAGTCTGATTGTTCGACGCGCTTTCTAGACGGAAGAGGTGGTTTTGGAGTTACGGACGACGACATTTTCGAATCCCCATCTTTGTCTGTGACATGTATTTTTGACGAAGATGCTTCTAGCTTTGTAGCATCTGTGCTTGAAGACGCTACCTCAGGAGGATGTGCATCGTCAAGGGCGGAAACCAACACGAAGCCATCTCTCTCCTTTGGCGACTGTGATAGCGGGCTGTCAACCTCCATTTCACTACGTTGGCGATCTAAGTCCCGCGGTCGTTTGCCCAATATAGAACTAGATGACTTCCCGGGAGAATCAGAAAGAGAGGAGGGTCCAAGAGTTGTGCGTGAGGGACCATCATCGACGAGCGTAGCATCCGTGTCGTTAGAAGAATCAGTGCCACCTTTGTCTACTTCATCTTCTTCCTCGTCTCTCGATGTGATAAGGGCTAGCTTAGCTAGCTCTAACGTTGGGGTGACGGAGGCAGTTTCGCAAAACTCAAGATTGAAGAACAGGTCTGCAAGTTGATTTATGACTAGGGTCATAGCAATGGATAGTCAGATAGATGGAGTCAAGGGTATCGACCTGGGCTCACATCTTCTTGACCGGACAATCTCCCTTCTGGTGACGAGTCTGCCACCCACTCGGTGCCGCATCAAGTCTTCATCCGTCCATTTCTCATCCTCCATTGCCTTCAAATCCAATTTTAACATTGTCAAGACAGCCTCTCGGAGGTCTTTAATGGTATAAAAGTACTGTGGTTTTCAATAAGCACAAAAGTCACTGAAGTCAAAACCATACATCCTTACTTGCAATAAGGAATTCAGATAACAGGTATTTCCCAGTTGATTGAGGCCACGTGGGAGATCAAGGCGCGTCGGAGCAACAATATCACCAGCTGCCCAAAAAAAAAGTGAGGAAATTGTTGCGAGATATCCATATAATGATGGTCGTACGGTCCTGGCCGGAGGCTATAAACTGCCTCAGACGTTCGCTGTCTCTGATTTCTGCAATGACCGTCATAGCCTCTTGCATTTTGTCCAATTGCGACGGTGTTTCGTCAAGCTGAGATTATTTGGTCAACATCATTCAAAAAGGAGTATGCTGAAAGCGTTGACAAACCCGCATATTATAGACCGTGATCAACATAAAATCGTCCACGTCCTTCGGAACTTCCAGGGTATCATAAGCGCGGTCAGGAGGCATATACTTGTTCTTGCCATTCTCGAAGATCTTTCTCAGTTCGATACTGCCGCGTGATTCAGCCAATATCCTGAATGCCTCATTGACGAGCCTGTAGGTTTCAGAACCGTGTTCAAGATCACGCCATGAGCGTTTGACGCCCTCCTTCCAAGCATTCTCCACGAAGTGGTCTTCGACATCTTCTCCGTATTCCACATCAAGAACGTTGCCGATACCAAACCCAAGAGTGGTTGCGGCCGTCGCGATGTCCTCCGATGTGAAACGTTCTCGAGATTGTTCCATGGCCAACAATTCTTGCAATTGGGGAGGGCAGCTTCCGTATTCCTGCAGTTGCTTTACGATAGTCGTCAAATATGTGAAGTATTGTGAAGTCCCTGCCGGGTCACAACGGCACTGGGCCAAGTAGGAAAATCCCAATAAATCTGGGTAACGTAAGCTCTAGAAAACGATTCAGTAAGAGGAAAAGTACCCGCTGAGTATGTTGTCGGCGTCAGCCCAAGACCCTGCCAGGCTACTTCTAGTGGGCGAACAGTGTTCAACATCGAGTTCGAGAGACCTCCGCGAGAAACTGAGGAGTAACAATGATCAGGGATTGAAAGACAACCTAAAGGTAAGACCTGAACCGCTGACTTTGATCTGGGTGTGCACCAATTGCAGTTTGATACATTTCCCTTGCGTTATCCAGTTGAACGTAGGACTTCGCTTCTTTGACTGCGTCTTTGAAATGTATTGCTATCGCAGCGTTAACAACATAAACGTGGTGGTGGGGAATGAAATCACCATGAATCCGTTTAAAATCGGCCAGCCAAGACGTGATTTCCAACCAAGCGCGGAGAAGTTTACGTCGATTTTGCTTTCCTTGCGGGAGGGTGAGATCTGTTACTGGAGGTTTCAATGTACTGACGCGTTCCGTGATCTCTTCCACAAATCCTAAGAGCTCAAAAATGCCTTTGCTGGCGGAGTCTTAGCAAATGCAATTGCTGACAGGGGGTAGCTTGCTACGTACATGTTCGGATTCCATCCTACTTTCGTTTGGAAACTAGGACTAAGCAGTTTGATCATGCGGTTATTTCCTTTCCACAGCTTGTTTTCGAGAGCCCTGGCGGCGACATGTTAATTTAAATTAATGGAAGGTTGTGGAGTTGACTCACATCAAGAAAGTATCAAATGCAAGTGTGATAGACTCCTCTGCACTTTTGCCCACTATAGGATGTCCTTTTTTGTCTCGAATCAATTCTTCGAGGCGTTTTCTCGGAATAACTCCTGGAATGACGCCCGAGGCGACGCAGTAGAACGAGCATTGACAACAAACATATAGGTCTAATAATTTGCCTTCTTCCTCCGCAGATTCGACCTCATTGTCACCCAACGTGTCCATGCCGTCAGCTTTGATCATATTGATGTTCAAGTCGGTTGTCATAATGGTTCCAGCGCGTCGACGTTGTTTGACCGTTTCAATGGATTCCCATTCATCTTTCCGAAATGGTGGCGTTAATCTGTGACTATCGACGGCCTTCTCATACTTGTGGAAATGATGAGTTTTGTTTGCCTTGCCAAAAGGTTGATCCTCTTCAATGCAGGACGAAACCCGTCTCCGGCGAGCTTGGTCTGGAAGAGGAGGACCTCCAGACACAATATATGACTTTGCGAGCGGGGGAGCAACTGAAGAAACCTTCCAGCTAAGGATCACCCAGCCGTTGTCTTTAGGGCAATAATATGCATTTGGATGTGGGACTGATGTTCTGACTTCTTCTTCCGTTGGGGGAGAATGATCAACCGAATGTTGAAGACTAGATGATGATGATGGCGTAGGAGGAACTGCTGCGTTATCCTTCGAATTGGGAACAGGGGGTAACGGTGCAATTAATGGTAGAGTGATGATATTCACGGAAAATAGGGAGTGATTAGAGTCATGCAATTCTTCGGCTAAAACAGGAGCAAGGACACCAGGCCCCGGTCGCTTGTTTCTCTCGCGTAGTTCAGGATTCCACCAATGGGTTTCTTCATGAGTGATGCGGCCGTCGATGATGAAATCGTGGTCCATACGATTCGAGGTCATGTAATCCATCGATTCAAATCCTGCTGCAGTCCCAGTGTTTCCACCACTAGTCCAATTGGCATCCCAGCCTGGAGCCGGTTCATGCCAGTTTTCATACATCTTGGCCGTATCTTGGTTGGTGTCATCGGCCCAATGATCTTCAGTTGGGGGTAAGAGATCTGGCACCATATCATCGTCTTCTTGAGTGGCACCTTCGGTGATGAGCTCCGGTTCACGAAATCCTGGTGGGCCATTGAAGGTTGGGGACCCATAATTGGGAGGAGGAATATATGCAGTGTGATTTGAACCTGGATTTTTGGGCCTTGATGGCAATGGTGGTGGTTTTTGTGAACCGTGTAATGAGGCGGCTGGAACTGGGGAAGGGCTCAAGACCGGGGTGTTTGATCGCTGGGGCACCGAGAGGCCAGGGGTTGGCAAAGGACGCCTAGCCTTCGGGGTATCTGAATTGTCCATGAAACCTAGGGAGATGTGATAACCCTAGGTTTCCTGCGTTCGCAAATGGATATGTATGGAAAAAAGGTGAAGATGTGTAGTGACAATGATCTGGACAATGACAGTCCCAGTTGGCGATCTGAAATGGTGGAAGTGTACAAAAGGAACGCGCAAAGGGCCTTACGTAATCGTAATAATATAATAAACAAGGCCTGATTGAAGAAAGCAGAGAGGACTAGACAGGGGCCACCAGATTACTTATTTAAGAGAAGTTCATTCTAGTAAATCCTTAAGTTTCAAACCAAACCCACGACGTAGTGGCATAACTTGAAAACCAATCCGAAGTCAAAGCCAAACCTTTAAGTAATAATACTTACCTGGCTCCGACCAGGCCCGTGAATAATACATACATGCAAGCGTGCAGTGAGCGAACTGTGTTTCATCGTCTTAGTGGTATTTCTGAGCTTTATGTCAACCTGGGCGCTAAAGCGAGACTGACGTCATTTCTGAGTTTTCACCAGTGCCACCCAGTCCGCCAAGATTGACCATGCGATTTCAGCTGAATTGGTGACCCACACATCTAAGAAAATAGTGGTTTGTTGATTATATAAATATCCACCATTGTTCTTGTCTCCCTCGATAGGGATCCATGCGTGAACGGGCTGGCTTACCATAGGGTCTTCGGGTGTTACTCCCCGCCAAGTGTACTCCAGTTCGATACGTGGGAGCGACTATCTTCTTGCGGCTTTTGGGTATGTCTAGACCACTGCGCAAATAGCGATGGTGCACCGCAGCCCGCAGCGCGGAGTTTGAATTCGAGTATATCAGGCCTCAGGTTTTGCCCCACACTCTCACACAACCATGCCTCCGATACACTTCAAATTGAACAAGTCCGACGACCATACTCGACGGGCCACTTTCCAGGAACTGCCGACTTGGCCCGAGCTTGCCTCCAAGCTCCAGCTCCTTTATGGCGTGCCTATCGACAAAGTTGCCGTCGCTTATGTTGATAACGACCACGATGAGATAACCGCAAGCTCCAACGAAGAACTTCAAGATTTCTACCAGTCCTCTTTTCAGCCCGGCCATGTTATCAAGCTCACTGTTTTGGACCTTTCCATTCGCCGCGATAACTCTTCTCCGACCATTCCAGCTCTTAATAGGAACACCTTTGGTCAAGACAATTTCGAGTTCGTCGATGCGCCATGGTCGGGATTGAATAATTTGGGCATTGCCAACTTTGTCGATGGTGCTTCGGAAGGTCCACATGCTTTTGTCGAGGTATTGAGTAGCGATGCAGGTGGATTTGCAAAGGACCAAGAAGACACCACGGACACAGACTCAGAGAACGATCGATCTACGGTTCTGCCCCCTCCAGCAAACAAAGGAAAGGGCAAGATGTCCTCATTTGGAGCGGCTTCTACGACGTCCGTGGTCGCTGAGGAAGCGTCCCACAAGTACCCCGTCCATGTCTTCGATCACTCCGTCAAGCGAGCAGCCTCTTCTGCTGGTTCAGCATTGGGGGCGTCCAACATCGACATTCCCGCCCAAAGTACCCCGAGGGTCCAGCCTGTAGAGTTGGGAAATTCCGACTTGGATGCTCGACAAACGGCCCCTGCAAAGGCTGCTGAAATAGAGGATCCCCCTCTTCCTTCCCTTGATGGACCTCCTGCATCCAATGCATCGGCCTCCCTTTCAAATGACGTCGCAGCCCTTCTAAACGTGTTTACCAACATTATATCGTCCCATCCCGAATTATCGGAAGGCATTCGTAACATTGTCCGTAATGCGAGCAATGGGACCTACTGGCATGCCCATCGCTCAGCTTTATCTGAACCGGCGAACGAAATGTCTCAAGCTGCAGGAGAGGCCAGGAATTTGGAGGAGGAAGCTTCCAGAAGGATTTCGGAAGCCCTTGGAGGCATTCTCCGTTCTTTTACCCAAGCAGCTAATACAGAACAGGCAAGTGGAGGAACATCGCAACCGGCCCAGCAGCAGCAACCATTTTCTACTTTTCGGGGCCCACCTCCACACTTCAATCGACGTCCGTGGGCTCGTAGGTCAACCACTGCACTGGATGCACATCGTCCTTGGTTCGCGGGGTGGCACATCCCACCATGGGGAATGCAATCGCCTCACGGCCCCCCTCCTCCGGGTCTACCTCACCTTAATGGTTACCAGATGCCACACTTTCCTCATGATCCACCACCACCTAGCCCTCGTCACCCGCCGCCCAGCCATGGTCCTCCGCCTCCGCCTCCTCCGCCTCATAGTTCTCATCCTCCTCCTCCTCCTCCTCCTCCTCCTCCTCCATCGGCACCACCACTACCCCCTCCGCCTGCCCCTACTCCTCGTGGACCACCGCATGGCCCTCCCCAGCCCCCACCACCCCCCTCTCATCGACACAGTGCAATTCCTCACTCCAGACCATTCCCTCATCCTGGTTCACACCACCATCACCACCCTGTGCCTCATTCACATGGAGGACATCCTGGACGTGGTTCTCCCGCTGACGGTCCTGCATCAACGGCCGTTGAGGGAGAACAAATCGACCCAAATAATTTAATGGAACAACTTAAACTCGCCAAGAAACGGTACAAGGACATAAAGGAAGCCATTCGCCAAAAAGAACAGGACGAAAATGAACGCAAGAAACTGTAAGATGCTGACCCTAATTGCGAGGAGTTTCCCTTACCTTTGATTTTTGTAGAAAATTTCCCGGACCTCTGCCACCTGCCAGCATCCCCAAAGATTCGCCTCAAACAGTTAGCCATGCTTGGGGTTCTTATCCTCAATTAGAGATGTATAGCGCTCCGCGGCGTCACAACACCCACCCTGGACATGCTTATCGTCGTGGTGGCGAAAGGAAACCTGAGGATTTAAGTAGTCGCGCACAAGCTCGGATTGCGCGAAGGCTCTCAGATGTAAGTCCCTTGGGCATCTCTTTTGGCTAATCATGTGTTGAATTTCGTAGATGGGGTTCACGGAAACCTCATTTCCCAATTTGCCAGGCAAGATCAGGGCCCAAATGCCTACGAATGGAATCATCTCTAAGGAGGTAGAGGATGATGTTGTCACGACGTTGCTCGAGGACTTGCTTGCCATGTCATCCAGGGTTCCTGTTGCTTCTGGCTCTGGACCGGACGACAACGGGAATAATAGTACCTGGCAGTGATTAGTAAAGGCAGCGTTCAATGTAAATTAGCAGAACAGAAATGATGATAATGTGATAATGTGACGATGTGAAAATGTATGAGGGTGATGGCCTCGTGTTCAAGGCAAAACCCGAGCGTTCCTAAATACCTTACCCAATGGTGTAAGACTAAGTACGTACTCTTACGGAACCTTCTCTATCACAGCGCTAAGTGCGCAATGGTCTTTCATCTACCGGCTATCAATCTTTCTTGAAGCTCGGAGCGCTGTCACACGGGTATGGCATCTTGCGCTGAAATCTGGTCCGGCCTCAAACAGCGGGAACGTCCTACAACTTCTGCTTGCAATGCCCAGGCTTCTTGAATGCAACTCTATGATACTGTTGATTCGTCTGGGAATCTGTGGCATCTTGACCGGGCATATCTTTCTTGCAGCGAATAACGCGGTTGCCTGATTTCTCGATATGATGGTCCGGTTACCGAAACTTTGCTTTGTCTCCTCTATGTGGTACGCTCGGTCGAAGGCCACCCCCTTTAATTCGATTTGTGACATAGGGTTGCACAACCCACTTGGGAATGACCATCTGTGACTGTGCCGGAGCAACCTTTCATGGCCCATATTCATCACCATGGAACGTTTTGCAGAGACCGCAAGGTTTCTGCCTCATTTATTCGACCCGACGATTGTTCCATTCCCGTCAAAGGATCATTCCTGACGTTTAAATAGAGCATCGCACATCGATTTCCACCCCATTTTCGCCATCGTGCCCCAATCATCCTCGCCACCCCGTCCCGATCCCCGACCAACCCCCGCATACGACAACTAACCCTCTTAAATCAGTAGCAAACCATCTACTCTGTCCTCTCCTATCATTTTCTAAACCGTAAAGTGCATTAGCATTAAGTGTGGGTAATTTTTGGAATTGTGGGTGTCTCTATGGTTATATATGGCAAGTTGTGCGCTTTAACAGGTGACCAGCGTAATCGATAGGAAGCCAGCAACGAGTTTCTATCTCGGCCTTGCGTTGTTCGTGCTTTGTATTTTCCCTACCCCTTCCTTTTAACTGACGCGTCTCAAAGTTTTCCTAACATCTCAACGCTCTTCTGTGCGGCAGAGATAGGTTCTCCACATAGCCAGTTTTCACGGTATGCCACTTGCAGTCTTTTTTGAGCTTCTACTTACCCAACTAGCCTAGGATGACCACGGCCGACGAGGCGAACTCTTCTGTGTCTTCGTTCATCGAAGCACTCAACCGACTCAATCTCAATAACAAGTTGCCGAGAATCTCTTACACACCTCTGCAACCAGCCAACTCCACCACTTCAACGTCCTCTTCTTCATCCTCCGGCCACTCTTATACTGTCTCTCCCCGTCCCGGCGGACCAGAAACCGTTACCGTTCAGCACCACACTACCTATCGCTCCATCCCAGAACTTATGAAAGCGTATAGATGTAGCTACGAGCAGGTGGTCGGCGTATACATGCGAGAGATCTTGAATGCTTGGAGGCCTCGTCCACTTTCTCCGTCGGAGACACAGGAGTTCCTCGCTGCCACCCGTCGTCGCTTGCATAGGATACGGGCACTCGAAGAGATGCAAGACAGCTTCGCGCCGCTCGTGGATCCGACCACCGAGGATGCCCTTTTCGTGGCACGGGTTGATCACAGAATTCACTTTGCACAAATTTTCAGAATCAATGATTTACCCCCAGAAATCCTCGCCAATATCTTTCGCTATGTCGTCTGGACCTCACAGACAGTTCGTCAGGGGGTGCAATGGCGGCTAAATTTGACATGGACCTGTCGCAATTGGCGAAGAGTTGCCCTCGCAGACTCCACGATTTGGACAGCAATCCAGTTCCAGGCGCCACACTTCGAACGCGCTTTCACATGGTTAGAGCGGGCTGGGGCTGCTCCGGTGGATGTACGATTCGACGATACAAAGGAAGACCCCTTGACACTCCAAACGGCGGTTGAACTAATCGACCGGGTCTTCGTCAAACTCTCGAATATCCGTATGATAATCGCTGTTTTTGTCAACTGGGACCCAGCCATGTACCTGGTGCATGCGCTTGGCCGCGTGGCTACATCACAGATACCAATGATCCTCGAGCGCCTAGAGTTACATCGTTCGGGGGCCGTTTATGTGCAGGTTTCTGAAAACCACGCATATCCACCATTCCGCCAACCCATGGCCCTCTTCGGTGGCGCCATCGTACCTTCGTTCCGACACTTAGCCTTCAACGGAGTGCACCTTGATTGGGAAAGATCACCCTTAGTCAACCTCACAATACTGGACCTACGTCGGATACCTCTAGAGCGAGTCCCCTCCTTGACCGTTTTTCGATCCATGTTGGCGAATAATTCTACGTTGAGGAAGCTCATTCTTGATGGCGCTGGTCCCAAATGGCCAGACGTGCCCGTTATCCCGCTTAAGCCAATCCCCATGCCTAATCTCAAAAGCCTCATAATGGGTGATTTTAGCCTCGCCTATGGAAAATATGTCTTCACGCAGTTACATGCCCCCAATATCGTTGAACTGACGTTGATGAACCTCATGGTTGAGGATTATTCGGCATTCTTCAAGTGCCTAACCCCAAAACTACCTGCGCTCAAATTGCTCACCATTTACAACGCGGAAATCAATGAGCCGAGCGATGAAGCAAAGGAATCACTCGTCGGTTGGTTGAAATCTATCCCTAATTTGACCTACCTGCGTGTCAGCAATGTTTCCGCCGAATTCTTGAACTTTTTCCTATACAATCCCGAAACACTTGAACCCGCCCCGGATAGACCGCAGAAAGCAAAGCAGATTATCTGTCCCAAGCTGGCCTATCTTGAATACGATGCAGTGAACACGGATATCATCTCAGCATGGGTTCTGAAACGGCGCCTGCTCGGAACGCCTTTGGAGAAAGTATATGTTGCCGCTGCTACTGCGCGCAGTATTAAGCTGGAGCAACAGAAGAGTCTTGTTGAAGCTTTCGGAGGGGTCCGCAAGCTATTTGTCTTGCTCGGTAGGCCTCCTGAAGAGGCCCGACTTTTGCTCGGTTAATTATCTCTCTACCTCGATCTCCACTCTATATTTTAGTATCCACATTACCTACCCAAGAAGCCTCCTCGTCATTCACTTCGTTGTTAAATTGCGAATGCTACTATTATAACGGTCCCCTGGATCTTATTCAGCCGGACCCACAACTCCCGTGCATTAAGCTAAGGTTAATCTTATATTTTTCCCCTACTTTTTGCTATTTGATTGGGTGAGGGCGGGGGTTCGACCAAAGCGTGTGGTTTATTGATCTTAGTGGACCGCTTCATGCCTGCTTTCGAAGGGCTCTCCGCATTCACCTGTTGTGGTGTGGTGGTCGGCTGAAATCGGACGCCATTGGGTTGGCCATTCAACTTGGGGCCGGGAGCTTGAGGGGTCAGGTCATTCGGAATTTACAAAAGGGAGAAGGACTATTGGTCTCACTTGTCATGCAGCGTGATCTAAACAATTTCGTGAATGCCGCCATTTCTCCAGGGTTCGCAAAGCGAGAATGGTGGCGCCTTGTGGTGAGGGGATCATCTGCTGGTTGTACATCTTGCATGTCGTCGTGTTCAAGGTCTTCTAGACCTTGCTCTTCTATAACAGAGTCTGGAGGCCGATCCCTCAAGAACAAATTGATTAAGGAATCAAAGAGGTCGTTTAGCGGAGGTATTGAATAAGCCGGTTGGTCAAGGATTTCTTGAGGGCCATCTGCATGGCGAAGGGAAAGCGTCTCAGCTTGAGGCACCGAGGCAAAGGCAGAAACACCAAATATGTCCTGGAACAGAGTAGGGCTCTGCAGCTGGTAGCCCATGTTCAGGCTTTTGGGGGACAGGCTTTCGTCTTTGAATGGGCGTCGGGAGTCGCCGAATACGAGTGCTTTCCATGAGTGAGTTATGGCGACAAAGTTGAAACCTGAATCATTTTGGAAAGAGGCCCAAACGACGTTTCGAAGACCAAAAGGAACTGAGCGAATAGATGTTGGAGTGCTCGACGAAACAGTGAATATCGACACTTTTGTATGTGCATCCTCGCCATTGATTTCGGGCGAATGAAACACAGCGAAAGTGGCATCCTTCTTGTGAGGGACTACTTTGTCAATTTGAGGCAGGGTATTGCATTGCCAGGTGACTGATGAAAAACGTTAATGCACGGAAATAGGCTGGAGATCATCGACATACCACGGCTGTCGACGAGGTCCCACAGGACAAGAGACTCTGAACCTGAGGTTAGAAGGAATCGACCACCTTCGCCAATAAAATGGGAAGAGTTAGTTGTGCGACCATCTGGGGATGTCAGCGTTTGACAAAGGGAAGAGGTCTGCGCATGGTAGATGGCAACGCAAGGGCCGACAGATACCGCAAAAAGGGATGAATCCGGAGACCAAGAGATAGATGTAGGAGTCTCGGAACGGAAAGTTAAAGTCGCATACGACATCCACGTATCTAAAATGGCAGAGATTAACTGAGGAACACCAATTTTGGCACAATCGGGTTCACGCACTGGTTTCCGTTTCAGTGGATGATCCTCCCTTCAATTTCCAGGTTTTGATGCGGCCGTCATTGCCAGTTGTTACAAAAAACACCCTTTTAACGCTCCCAACTTCCGGGCTGAAGTTAAGATCAGTGACTTTCGCTATGCCATGTGGTCGATCGATTCGAGTATTGAGCACCCAATTTTCTTGATTTTCATCCCATGACCAAATTTTGAGATAGACCTCAGAATGGAACCCTACATCTCCATCTCGGCTATCTATTGTTGCCATCCAGTTTCCGGACCACGAAATAACGACTTTTTCAACGGAAGCGGGGACTAATGGCTTTTCGTCTCGCCGAGATACTCTGTTCGACGGTGAAATTTCCAATTCGCTGAGAAGCGTAGAAGTGGAGGGAGAATACATCTGGAGGGAGGACGGGTGGGATGACGGTAATACAAGGGCAGAGGTAAGTGGTTGAACAGCGATCGGGGCTGAATAGGATTTTGATGTCGAGGGCCATTCCTGAGTTAGGGCAGGATCTTAAGAGATTTTCTGTTAGTTATATACCCTTGCAAATCCGAGAAAATGAAAGGTAGGAGACCGACCGATTTTAATTCGCGAGTAGCTTCTCGTGACCTTCAAACTAGCAGAACTGACAAAAGTGTACGTTGCGTCGGCGAGGCCAATGAGGTACTCCTCTTCACCCTTATTTGCTGGTAAAACAGAGACGGTACTGATCTGAGAGCCAAGCCTTGGAACAAATTCTTTTTTCCCGGTGTGCAGTTGCCAGACAACCAACACGGATTCTTCTCCGCCGCTCAAAAGGTAGGCGCCATTGTGTGTAAACGAAACGGAAGATACGGCGTGTGCGTGCCAGTGGAGAGACCTTGTCTGAGTACGTTTTTCAACACCACGGACATTCACGGCAAGATTGTCATTAAGACAGTACCAAAGACGGATAATACCCTTGTCGTCTCCTGTTGCAAAATAATCCTCGAAGGGGTGGAATGCCAAGCAACGGAGTCGTTCTGGGGATACGTACTTCGTAAAACCAGAGGATAATGAAGAGGTCTTTGCAACATAAACCTTATGTCCCGCACTCGCCACCAACCAAGCGCCATTTGGCGAAATTGCCAGCCCAGTAGGGAAACGAATTTTGCCTACAGGCGCCAATTCCACAGGCCGGCTGGTATGGTCGAAGTGCTTGAGTGATACTCGGAGGACGACGGCATTGTTGTCTTGATTTCGAGAATTAGTAGGGAAAGTGCTTGTTTTCGAATAATCTTACCGTTGCCAACTGCCTTCTTTCCCATTCGCGATGCTGCTACAAATATAGAGTCCTTGAATTGTTCGTGGGTGCACATGAAATGTACTGGCTGTCCCAAGTTGATGGTCTGCAAGAGAGTGGCATTTACGAAATCCCAGATCATCACCCTGCCGTCCAACGAGCCAGTAATTAACTGAAATGCGTTGTGAGGATTAAGGACAACGCAAGTTAACACGTCGGACCGAATTTGTTCGTCGATTGTCGGTGGAGTAGTCAGAGTTGAAACTACGAGGCCAGTTACGCTAGAGTAGATCTTGACTGAGGAGCCTACGAGGGAGAAGAAGTAACTAGTGATTTACTTAGACATTTTCAATTTTATTCGAAGGAGTAACTCACTTCCCATCTTTTGTAAAAAGGGGCGGAATACGGGTTGACGATGGATCAGTTAGGGATGTCCAGTTCCAGGGTGTTGCATCGTCGTAATTTCGTGCGTCCCAGGCGCAACTGTTCGTCTGGGCTGGTTTTGAGATATTCTCTTTTCCTTTTCCTTTATTTAAAGAAGGCTTCTGAGACTTTATGGCAGACTTGGGAGACTTTGAGGTAGAAGCAGCCATTTGCTGAGAGCGATTAGTTCGTTCGGTGCTCCCATAAAAAAAAAAGCGGACAAACAACACACAAATAACGCTTGATAGATTCGGCCCGGAATCCGGACCGCAATATTGTTGTACACATATGAAGGGGTCTACTGAGGCTAACGCTACAAATGGATTCAAAGTGTCCAATGGTATATATGCCTCGAACAACATCTGACGAGGCCTCGCACGCAATAACTCAGAGCTTGTATCCCACAATTACTCTCACGGCGCGACAGGGTATCTGCATCTCTTCTGGAGTTGCCCGGTTTCTTGCCTCGAGCATGCTCTCTCGTAGTCGCTCTTCTTCGATAAGCTCTGCCTTCGACAGGGGTTCTCGAACCGGCAAGGACCACCCAAGGTCGTCTAGGGAACACCAGAGCGATACACGAGCCTGCATATCCCTGAACCATTAAACATCAGTTTAATACACTTGGATTCTGGTGATAAAACTCACGATCGGTATCGTTCAATCAGCCTTTCAAACTTTTTTCTGCTTTGAAGCTCTTCCAACTCTTCGTCGTCATCCCATCCGAAGGACATTAGTTCCTCCTTTTTGTTTCGTATTCGATCCTTCAGCTCTTCCCACATCGCTTCTTGACAGGCCAGGACGGCTTGGAAATTGCGATACAAGTGCATTGCCAACGATCGTTGGCTCAAGTCTAAGAGCTGCTCCATTGGAAACGATGAGCCAGGAGGTAGCGACGTTATATCGCTTTCAGTCAACGGACCGTCCAGCATGAAGCGCTTAAAGGGCAGGGACTCAATATCGACAAGGGGATCCAAGGAAGAGGGCGGCCTCTCGCTATTGTACGCGAAAGGAGCCGATGCAGTACGAGGTCGGGAGCTAAAAGAAGCTTGTGAAAATGCGGTTGTGCTGGTAATATTTGAAATGGCCGATGAAAAGGACAGAGAAACCGGCCTATTCCCAGAATTTGTTACTAATGTTGTAACAGTAGAGGCACGATGATCGTTGAGGTCGGACAGTGGTTCCACGATGTAAGATGTCGTTATTTGTGGAGGCAAAGGCAGGGGTGGAGCGAGAGGCGGCATAGGAAAGCTAACAACAGGCCCTAAGTTAACCTGCCGAAAGTATGTTGTCAGGTAGATAGGTAAAACAGCTAAGTGCAGTCATGATCAGCAACCTGCGTGCCAGATTTTATTTCAACCGTTTGCTTACAAGAGGGCTTCAAATTTATGAAGCGATGTTCAAAAACAGATTGATAGAGCGATTCAAGTAACGCGTGATCGTGCGAGGGTATATCAGAGGACGAATCGGAAGAAAGGGAAGGAGTCGATGGCTGAGTTGGATATTCAGGTTGAAAATCGGAAGAATCGGGGTAGCGGGGAGGTTTGTTTCGTAAGGGTCGTGCTCGAAGGGCAGTCGTAAACCATTGAGGAAGAGTCGGAAAGATAACATCTGAGCTTTGTCTCGGAATATTTCACCTCTCTTAAGAGTATTCACGCACCATCTTCTATTACTTCAACAGAGCCACCTGGCCGCAACACTCTGCTAACTTCCTGTTACCAACTGTTAGTGATTTCAGGGCAAAGAAAGAAATAACCTTGTCATCGCACTTCAAAGAGAACGCCCCACTAAGAGTCAGAGTTTGTCAAAGTTGATGGTGGACGAAAACGTTGCAGCACCCACCTTATTTTCCGGCACGCCAGCAGCTATCGATTGGATGTGGACGTGGTCAAATTCATCATCTTCGAAAGGTAGCTTCGTTGTTAAACTAAAGCAACGTCCAACAATTGAACTTGTAACAGAAAACGCCGAAGGACTCACAAGTTTCCGTGTCTCCATTCGATCCTGTTCGCTATTAAAGGATGAAGGAGTTTGAGGGGAATCTGGACATCCACCAGGTCGAATCCAACCTGTCAGGGATAGGGTTATATGCGACTTGCGATGAGAAAGATTGATTACATACCAACTCGCACTCAGGCCATGCCTTTGCAGCATCAATGACCCAGACCCCAGTCTATTGGTAGCCTTTATGATGAGCACAATTCCAAATACGGTGAGGACATCATACCCCACAGCCTAGGTCCAGAACGCGCGTTGGAGGCTCATCGAGGTTGGCAAAGGATATAGAACCCCGTAGGTACTGCGCAAGTCGATTGTCGAGGGACTCACTATAAACCGGAATCAAAAAGTTAGCTATACTAAGAGGGAAAGGCAGGACGTACAGTTCGAGCACATGTTTATCGTAGGATAGGGGATAGGGAGCTTTTTCGCTATCATATGAGTGGTGCCTTTGCCCATACTTGTACTGAAAATCCTTCCGTCTCATGTATCTCTTGCCATCGCTAGAAAGGGATGTTGATGCAGTTGAATAAGACATAGCGAGGGGTGGAGATGCCAGTGGCATCATCGTTTATATTTTTGGTGTTAGACACTGTCGCTGCACTGCTGGTGGCAGCCTTGCGAGGACTCTCGCCACAACGACGGGAGAAGAAGGTATGGGGAAGGTATCAACGAACGCCTGTTAGATCAGAGCATCAGCATGGTGTCAGTAGGACTCTGATCGAACTTCGTGAACACAATTGTCAGAGCTCATCTCTAACTTATATATAGTTATTCGTCAGTTGGTGTTTCCCGCAAACGCAAACCATTGTGAGTTCAATGATTGATAAGTAACTTCGTCCTGAGGCGGTATCATTGTCATTACATATTATAAATCCAGGGTATGTAACAATCAACCTCGTATGTAAGATAAATACTAAATTGTTCAAATATCCGCGTTTAATCATTGCCCAAGAGCCGACCTCATCATGCCAATCATGAGGGTCCTGGATTTAACAAGGCGCGCACACCAGTCGCCAAGGACAATTCCTCCCAGGAAACCCAAATACACTGCACCACCATTCTGTCCGAATGTTCAGCGAATTAGAAACCACATAGAGGAGGTATTCACCTTGCCAATAGAAATAAAGATCACTTCTGGGTCACCTTTGTATGGCTTCAAGGGCCTTCCTCGCAAGTACGCAACAATATTCGCTGCAACGATTGCGGCATGGCGTTGGGCCTTGAAGAGCTGTTTTTGTTCGGGGAGATCCACAACATCTCCGACAGCAAATATTTCAGGGTGAGTTGACAATTGAAGGGTAGGTTGAACTTTAACGAAGCCAGTATCGGTTAGCACGTCTGCGCCCAATGACTTGGCGATGAATTCTGTATTGGGTTTGGGTCCAAAAGTGGCGAGCTAGAACATTGTTAGTAGAGAAAAGCGGCACCGGTATGTTACAGCGTACCACGAGATCCGCCTTGATCGTTGCCCCACTCTTAGTCTTGACAACACCCTCGGTTGGATGAGATTCGTCGACGGAATCTTTGAAAATAAGGTTGACGTTGCGTGAGCTCAGTCGAGTTGCTACAGCCTTCCTGAATTTCACAGGGTATGCTGGATTCAAGAGATATTCATTTCTTTGGACGATGGTAACGGGTTTGTCCTGGATGAGAGAAATTCAAGATCTGCCATAGGATGGGGGATCAAAAGTGGGCAGCGTACAGGATATTCGTCTCCAATCTCCCCTGCGAGTTCTAATTGGGAAACGGATGTCAGGAAGGGTCAATACACATATAACTGAAGTTCGTACCAATTCCTACAGCACCTCCACCAACAAGAAGGATATCCTTTGCCGCCTGGATCGAGGTCCTATTGGCGCCGAAGAATTCGCGCAGATCAGACTCGCTATCTGGGAAGGCAAAAGGACCGCTCCATTTGGAGCCTGGGGCAAGAACAAGAACATGGAAACCGACACGCTCCCCGTTAAAAAGGACAACGTGTCCTCCAGTGCCATCTTGTGCCTTCTCAATATTTGTGACCTTTTGCTGGATGAAGGTGCCGTTTGGGGTGGCGAAAATCTCCTTCAGGTTCACAAGGACTTTGTCTTCGAGACCGTCCGGATTGCAGACGTTAACTCGGGCGGAAGCAGGAAGAAGGATGAAGTGGGGGCGCGGGTCAATGAGGATGAGGTTGTAATTGGACGCGTCGAGTTTTGAGGATAGAAGCCGCGCCGTGACTGCACCACCAGCGCCGCCGCCTACGACAACGATATTCTTGCGATCGTCGACCTTGCTGCTCATGCTGACTGGATATTATGGGTATGTGGGATGTAGTGGGGCGAATTTCGAGCATTTATAGAGGTTGTTCGCGTGACAACAAAGGAGACGATGGGTCAGCATTGTCGGA